>Ga0208195_1001391_pt1 | contig 26719 bp, 16 predicted proteins | sample AD_UKC077_MetaG_FD_184441 | JGI IMG/M metagenome (GOLD analysis project Ga0208195, IMG submission 184441) | Active sludge microbial communities of municipal wastewater-treating anaerobic digesters from USA - AD_UKC077_MetaG (SPAdes) (version 2) | ecosystem: Engineered > Bioreactor > Anaerobic >...
ATACTTATTTTTCATAAAGAGTAACTTAAGAAATAAAACAGAGAATATAAACTTTGTTTTAAGTATGCTTATTTTTCAGCAAGAGTAACTTAAGAAATAAAACAGAGAATATAAACTTTGTTTTAAGCATACTTATTTTTCATAAAGAGTAACTTAAGAAATAAAACAGAGAATATAAACTTTGTTTTAAGTATGCTTATTTTTCAGCAAGAGTAACTTAAGAAATAAAACAGAGAATATAAACTTTGTTTTAAGTATGCTTATTTTTCAGCAAGAGTAACTTAAGAAATAAAACAGAGAATATAAACTTTGTTTTAAGCATACTTATTTTTCATAAAGAGTAACTTAAGAAATAAAACAGAGAATATAAACTTTGTTTTAAGTATGCTTATTTTTCATAAAGAGTAACTTAAGAAATAAAACAGAGAATATAAACTTTGTTTTAAGTATGCTTATTTTTCAGCAAGAGTAACTTAAGAAATAAAATAGAGAATATAAACTTTGTTTTAAGCATACTTATTTTTCATAAAGAGTAACTTAAGATAGAATAGAATCTAGCAAGAGTAACTTAAGATAGAATCTAGTATGAAAGAAAATAAAGAATATAAACTTTTGTTTGTAAAAATAAGCAAAAATAATAAATAAAAACATGTACAACACAATAAATTAAGAGAGAAAAAAATGTCAAGAAAAACAAAAAGTATTATCATTTTTAGTTGCACTCTTGGAATTATGCTAACTTTATCTGTTTTGATAGGTGATATTGCTTGGAGATTTAAATTAGGGTTGAGCGTTTTTAAAACAATTTCTAGTGCATATTCCATGCATGCATCGGTACAGACTACTTGGTTTCGAGTAATTATTGGTAGTGCTTGGGCATTTTTAGATGGCTTTTTACTAGGAGTTATTTTTATGCAATTATATTATAAAATTCATCATTTAGTGGATAAGAAAGGCTTCTAAATGAATGAACCAATGGATATTGAGTCCGTCAATAAAATTCGATTTGTAAAAAAACTTGCAAAAGGCGGAATGGGCACTGTATATGAAGCTGTACAATATGGTGCTGAAGGTTTTCAAAAAACGATGGCTGTGAAAACATTATTAGAAGATTGTGTTCATGATTCAGAGTTTTTAACTATGTTTATTGGTGAAGCGAAACTTGTCGCTGACCTTGTTCATGATAATATTGCTCAAGTATATCAACTTGGTAAATATAAAAATAGCTTTTATATTGCTATGGAATATATTCATGGAGTCAATTTAAAAGAGTTTCATGATAGGCATATTTATAAAAACATTCCTATTCCAGAAGAATTAGCTTGTTTTATCATTAGTCGAATTTGTCGTGCTTTAGCTTATGCACACAATAAGAGAGACTCGAAAGGAAGATGCCTTGGTGTCGTGCATCGAGATGTATCACCGAAAAATATTATGATTTCTTTTGAAGGTGTTGTAAAACTTACTGATTTTGGTATTGCAAAAGCTCGTGATTTTATGTGGACGCAAGAAGGAGAAGTATTATATGGAAAAGTACCCTACATGTCCCCTGAGCAAGCTGCTTTTCAGGAAACAGATTTACGGTCTGACATTTTTTCACTTGGAATTTGTTTATACGAACTTTTATCTGGTAAGCTTTTATATGGTGATGCACAAACTATGGAGATTTTACAGAGAATCACACAGGAAGATTGCCCCAATATCCGAACATTATGTCCCAATATTAATCCTAAATTAGAGAATATTGTGAATAAAGCCTTAAAAAAAGATAGACGTGAGCGATACCAAACAGCCCAAGACATGTGTTCCGATTTAAAACATTATATGTATGATGGAGGTTATGGACCTACGAATCAAGTTTTAGAACGTTATGTAAAAACATTATTCCCTGAAAAAATACGATTTTAAGTTTACTGCATAGAAATATATCATGTATGAATTGATTTTTATAGATGAAGAAAAGGGAGAAAATCAATGTCTAGCAATATGATAACTGCCAATTGTACTTATTGTAATCATCCCATACAGGCACCTTCCAGTAGTGTGGATCGTCTCGTAAAATGCACACATTGCAGTCGTTTTTTTAAGCTATCAGGGCAAGCATTAAAACGATTTGAAATGAATTGTCCTCATTGTAGTGCCCAATGGAAAATTCCTTTCAAAAATCGGGGGGAACTGTATGAATGCTGGAACTGTCATGAAAAAGTTCAAATTCCTGAAGCACCACAATTCATCATCACTAGTGTTGCCACTATGGAGCAAGTGGAACAAGGTGGAGAAGGGTATCAATTTACATTATGCCTGTCTAATCCAGGCACCATGGTAACTTTAGATTCTATTAAATTTACATTTTTAAACAACCAACAAGATGTAAGTCATCACTATAGAGTCATACCTGCAGAAACTAATGCTACTGAACTTGATTATCATACACAAGTAGAATTGCACTATGTTATTGATCTTTCTCATGAAGTACCTGTTGGTTCTACAAAAATTTTCATTGAAATTTTGGGTCAAGATGTTTTAGAAGAATCTTCTGTGATGACAGAAGCAGAATTAAGCTGGGACGTTGTTTTTCAACGAATTTTTTATGTACAAACAGAACATGATTATGTAGAAATTGCAGGAAATCCATTTTGCATTCATCTACAAGCTTGTTTTTTAGATAATTCGCAAGATACGAGCTACAATGGAACGCATGTTGTTCGATTTATTGGCGTTAGTTCGCAGAATGAAAATGAACAAATAATGTCTTTAGAAATGCCCGTAGAATTTGTGGAAGGTATTGGCACTACTCCACCAGAATTTATTTTTTATAATGCCTCTGAAAAAATACAATTCCATGTTCTTAAAAATGCTATTGGCGGTCCACAAGGACAATCTGATTGGATTAAAATTGTTCCTAATGAACTAGAAACATTTGACATTCAATTTACAAGTCCACAAATTAATAACAATCCTTTTCTTGGCGTGAACACAATACAAGCTTTGGATAAATATGGCAATGTGTTACCTGATTTTTGTCAAGATGTTACTATCAAGCCACATTCTAAGAAAGGTGAACTTTGTATTCATGGAATTCCCAATAATATTATTCCTGGAAAAATATTCCAAAATGGAATGGCAGATTTAACAAGCTTGCAATTAATTTATAATTCTATAGAAGAAAATATTACAGAATTTTTTATCTTTTCCTATAAAGATAAAACCCAACAAAGTGAACCTATTTTTATTCAAGAAAATCCAATTAAAGTGCAATTAAAAAGCATTGATTCCCCTAGTATTGAAGAACTAGGTAAAATGATTTATTTTAATATTGTACTTTTTAATCCAACAAATCAAGATTTATATATTGACCTTGAACAGATGGAGTTTCAAGTTCTATGTGAAGGTGTACAAATGGAGGATTTTTTTCATATCACTCCTCAAGGTTCCAATGCTTTCACTTTATTGCCTCAGTCAGAGGAAACTATATCGTTTGATATTCAGATTGACTCGAGTATGCCATCAGGATATAACCAAATTAGTTTTTTACTTCATATTGTTTCTAAATCAAGTGGAATGATAGGGTATGTTAGTGGTTCACATAATATTGAACTTATACCTGTTGGACGATATTTTGATGTTATTTCTCCAGATAATCTTATTGTAACAGCTGGTAATATTTTCAGCATGCAACTTGCTACTTATATTGAAGATAAGCTGGATCCAACGTATCATGGAATTAAAAAGCTCATATGTCAATATAGAGCATCGGCCTCTCCTTCTAATATTTTTCCACAAATTCCAGAAGAAATTGATGTGCAATTTATCCAAGGAATAGGTGATTTGCCTCAAATCTTTGCTTTTACAAATGCCTCTGAACTTCCAGAATTACAAATCATTGATCCCACACCAGGAGGCCCTGTAACGGAAATTTTAGAATTTCAAGTTAAACCTAGCGATTTAGATTCATTTATATTGGAAATGCAAGCAGAATTAGTCAATACAACTACATTAAAAAAAGAAAATAGAATCATTGCAATTGATACATATGGCAATGTAGTTACGAATTTTGCAGAACCTTGTAAATTAGCCGTTATTAAAAAGCAAGGAAAACTTTGTTGTTATGACAAAGAAATTGATATGATTCCTCCTGATGCTTTTTGTAATGGAATCGTATCTTTACATGAATTGCATATTTCTTATCATAGTAATTTACCATCCACTCTTCCTTATGAAGAAGAATTTTTTGTTTATTACAAAGATAAGGGAGGTAAAAGTCGCTCTGTTACCATTGCTCCTCGACCAGCTCAAATTGTCATTTTACGATGTAGCCATCCTCAAGATTTAGAACAAGGCGGTGATGAATATCCTATTTATCTTGAATTGGAAAATCAAGGTGATTCTATTGCAGAAATTTCGTCTGTACTCTTTTCTTTTCAAAAAGAGCAAGATGTTTCTTCTCACTATACAATTTTAAGAAGTCCTAACAATTCAAAGCAATTGATTGCAGGCGTGCCATTGCAATTGGCATATACAGTAAAAATTTCAAACAAAGTTCCGACAGGATTAACAGATGTAGAAATTAAAGTAACAGGTCGAGATAGTATTACAAATTTACCATGGCAAGCTCAAACTTCTTTTCAATGGAATATAGAAGCACGAGGTCGTGCATTTGTTGTAGAAACAGAACACCAAAATATAGAAACAGCGGGTGTTCCTTTTTCCATGAAAATTATGGCAATTTTAGAAACACAACAAAAAGACACGAGTTTTTCTGGTAAACACATTTTAGAAATATCAAGTACTGCAAGCGAATCTCCCAATAATGTTTCTCCTACGATTCCTGCAAAAGTTACTCTCAATTTTGAAAAAGGAGAAGCAAAAACAGCACCTGTTTTTACTTTAGTTCATGCCAACGAAAAACCTCATATTACTTTTCGCCTCCAAAATTCTACTGTGCAAGGAACTAGCAAAGCGATTCATGTTCAAAGTGGTGCATTGAGCAATTTTATATTTGAGATTGGATCTTCCTTTATACATCAAGAACCCATTATAGGGAAAAATATACTCAAATGTTTAGATGCTTATGGTAATTCTAAAAAAGATTTTCAAGAACCAATTGAAATTACTATTCAAGATTTAGCGGCAGAACTCATCGATAATAATGGAAACGCCATTCATACTTTACCAGCCCGAGAGTTTCAAGAAGGAATTTTTGATTTAACAAAACTCAATGCCAAGATTGTTTGCCAAAAAATACAAAAATTACCTTCTTGGGGACATTTTTGTTTAACATACCAAGAACATCAATTTATAAGTCCTGAATTTGAGATAGAGCCTAGTTTAGTTGCTATTTTTTTAGAAAAAATTGAATCTCCTAATAAAATCATTCCAGAACAAAAAAATGCCATCAATATTCTATTGAATAACAAAAGCAATGAAGAAGTAAAAATACAATCTATTCAATTTAAACTTACCCAAGGAGATAACATCTATCTGGACTATACATTTGAAGAAGATGCTAACAATAAAAAAATACTTTCACAAGGCTATGCAACTCTTTTGTATTGGCTAAAAATTTCTTCAAATATTCCTATTGGGAAATACACAGGAAAAATTAAAGTGGAGATTCCTTCTGCTGTTCAAGAAATTCAAGAAAAATCATTTACATTTGAAGTTGAACCTAGCGGACGATCTTTTATCATTGCTACAGAACATGAAAACATAGAAATGGTAGGGAACCCTTTTGGTTTAAAACTTACGACAATATTACAAGACCACATTGACCCCACATTCAATGGTGAATATGAAATTCATTTTCAATCAAAAGCAACAGCATCTCCCAATAAAAAAATTCCCAAGATTCCTAATTTTTTCAAACTCCAATTTATAAAAGGTGAAGCAAAAACACCTACAGAATTTATTTTGTACAATGCTAATGAAACTCCTTGTATTCAAGCTCAAGAAAAAATTACTGGTGGTGCAAGTGGAATTTCTGCACCCATTACATTAAAACCTTCTAAATTTCAAGGATTTAGATGGCAACTTTCTTCACCACAAACAAATGCCATACCTTTTCAAGATACAAATACATTGACTGCCCTTGATATTTTTGGAAACATTAAAACTGATTTTCAAGATGATGTTCGGTTGCACACAGACACAAAAAAAGCGAATGTTCATCTCACAGGAACTAGCATCAATAATGTTATTTCACGCAAATGTTTTCTAGACGGGCAAGTGAATTTAACATTATTAAAAATCAAGCTTATGTATCCTAGTACGATGATAGATACACTTCCAACGAGTGATAGAATTGTTGCTACGTATGAAAACAAAGAAAGCATTAGCAACGACATTATTGTAAAACCAAGACCAGGAAATATTCAAGTGTCAAATATTGAATTTCCTAAAACGCCTTTTCAAGATACGAAAAAAGCACTTTTAAGCATTCAATGCAAAAACCAAGGTGATGCTTTAGTGGAATTTCACCAATTTCATTACAATTTTCTAACACAAGATAACCAAAATTTAGATGACTATTTTGAATTCATTCCTAATCCGAACAATCAAGATTTTATTGAACCTGAAATGCAAACAACCATAGAATATTGGATCAATATTCATGATGATACGCCAGTTACTGACATTACTCTGTATATAACATTAGAAGGGTTAGACATAAATTCTAAACAAATGTTAAAAGCAGTATCTCAATATCCTTTCCAAATTTTAGAAAAACCAAGAGAATTATCTATCCAAACAGAACACAAGAACACCGAATCAGCCGGACAATCTTTTTTTCTAAAACTCACTGCTTTAAAAAACGGTGAAAAAGATATAGATTACCACGGACCTAGAGAAATTCAATTTAAAGTACAAAGTGATGTACCTGTTAAATTTCCTAAAGAACCACAAATAATTGAATTTCATGAAGGATATGCAGAGACACAACGTGATTTTCGCATTGACTATGCAGGAAAACGAATCACTTTTACAGCCCAAGAAATAGACAAATCCTTTGGAACGATCGAGGATATTATTGTTCAGCCTGGAGAACTTCGTAGCATTAAAATTGAATTTCCCCAAGATGGAAAAGTACATCATAGACTTCATTTACTAGATGCTTACAATAACGAAATTAAACATAATTTTTCTATTGATGATGATGTTCACCAAGGTACTATTCTTACAGGTTCAAATGGAACATTATATGAAGTTCAATCTGTAGTTGGACATGGTGCTATGGGCAAAGTATATAAAGCTAAACGACTGAATGACAATCAAATTGTTGCTATTAAGGTTGCTTTATTCAATGCATTGTCGGACATGAGTCGATTTTTATTAGAAGGCATTACACTGATTCGATTTCAACATGAAAATATTGTGAAAGGTTATGACTTACGTCAAATTTGCATCAAAGATAAAGGTCGTGACCAAATTCGTCTTTTTATGGTTATGGAATTTTTAACAGGTCAATCTGCGAAAGATATTCTTGATGCTAGCAAAACAGGAACAATGAGTTTATTACAATCTACAGAAATTATCCTCCATATTGCACGTGCTCTTACTTATATGTGGGAAAATAATACATTGCATCGTGATATTAAACCAGAAAACATTCAAATCACAGCAGATAATAAAATCAAACTCATGGATTTAGGAATTGCTAAAACAGAAGCAGAAGAATTTGATGTATACCTTACTCAAAAAGAAACGATTGTTGGTAGTTATCCTTATATTCCCCCAGAAAGACTCAAAGGTGACAATGCAGATTATCGTTCTGATATTTATTCTTTAGGTGCGACTTATTACCATCTACTTACAGGAATGCCTCCTTATTTAGATACATACAATGGCAGTGGAGGACGTGATTTATTAGATTATCTTATCAAAGTTCGCATGAAAAAAATGCCAACACCCATTAATAAACTAGTTGATATACCCGACGATGTGAATAATATTATTATGCAAATGCTCCAATTAAAAATAAATAAACGTTGTAACACACCGCAAGAATTTTTGGAAAATTTAGAAAATTTATATAAATCATTTCTATAATATTGGTTTAAGAATAATATTTTTATGAATATACATCATGTAATTTTATATGTTTTGCGTCTACTACGATCTATAAAAAAATTATTTGATGAAATGGATTATAGTCATATAATTTTTAATGATATTAGGAGTGTTTTATGAAATATTTTATTTTGTGTTTACTCATATGTTGTATGATTTCTTGCGGTGATAATCCTAGTTATTTACAAACAACTGTTTCTCAAAAAGCACGAGCTCAGAAAGTCACTTTAGAAAAAGTAGCACAACAAGCTGTACATGTATATAAAGTTGAAAATAATATTTTCCCAGAATCTTTAGACGATGTACCTAATTTCCCTGAATTACCAAAAGAACAAAAAAAATGGTACTGGGATTATAATCCTGAAACAGGCGTTGTTAAAATTGCAGAGGAATAAAAAATAGCATGTAGATAATATACATGCTATTAAAAGTTGATAAAATTACAGAGAAATAAAAAAAGTAAGTATATTCTGAATATACTTACTTTTTTTTATCCATATGGATTATGATTTTTCTTTCTTTATTTTTTATTTTTTTCGGGGCGACTGGATTTGAACCAGCGGCCTCTTGGTCCCGAACCAAGCACTCTAGCCAAGCTGAGCTACGCCCCGCTTATACTTTATAATATATCATGTTTTTGATTAAAAATCAAAAAAAAAAATATGCCGAAATATTTTTTATTATTTTAAAGAAAAAATATTTCTAGGATAAAGATTCAATTTTTTCTTCAATATGATGAGCCTGCAATATATCTATATTTTTATATAATTGCAATGCTTCTGTGTAATGTTGGATAGCTTCTTGCGTGTTACCTTCGCATGTATATAATTGAGCAAGATTTAAATACGATTTAGCTATCATTGGTGTATTTTGTAATATTTGCCAAGTTTCTTTTGATTTTTGGAAACATTCTAACGCTTTGTCTGTACGGTTGAATTGTATATAGGTTTGACCAAGTTGAAAATATACACGTGCAATTTCTTGAATATTTTCTTGTTGTATTTGTAGATCTCTGCATTGAGAAAAACATTCCATAGCACATAACGTTTTTTTATTATATAGATGAATTTTGCCTTGATAGTAAAGTGTATTTGCTTTTTCATCAATATTGATGTTGGAAGGCTGATTATTTAATATGGTTTGTGCTGTTTCCATATCTTGAAGTTGTATATATATTTTAGAAAGCTGTATATTCGCACACGGTGTCATAGGAAGAGTGGATAGTTGTTGTATATGATGAAATGTTTTTTCTATATTATTATTATTTAAATGTGCTTGTGCAAGCAAGATATGAAGTTTAGCTTGTTGTCTCTTATAATGTAATTGAACAGTCCATTCTAAAGCGTTTGTTAAGTGCATGATGGCTTTATCATAATCTTGTAATTTTATGTTTGTCTGAGATTGAGCCATATAGATTTGTATAGTTTGGTATTTATTGTTTTGTTCGATGTTTATTTGATGAGCTTGCTGGTAGTATTCTAAAGCATCTTTATAATTGCCTTGTTGTTGTTGAATATATCCTTGGTAGAGAAAATTCTCTATTTGTAAATGCAACATTTGATGGCGTTTAAAAGTATTGGTTGCTTTTTGTAGGTGTGTCTTTGCTTCTTTATATTTGTGTTTAGAATAGAAGTAGATACCTAAACTTTGATGTACTTGTGCTTCGAGCCAATTTGCATTTTGATTTTTTAATGTACTGAGACTTTCATAAAAATATTCAGGATTATTATAAAATTTTCCTTGATTCCATTGGTATATAGCTTGTAATAGCCAACAATCTTGTTGTTTATAAAATTCGCAAGATTGTTGAAAATATAATTCTGCTTGGGAAAAATCATATACTTTTTGATACGATTCTGCTATTTTTTCATGAATTTGTGACTGTATGATTTCTTCTGTGAGAGTTGATAGTGCTTGCAGATAACATTCAATGGTTTGGAAATACTGTTCTTTTTGGAAGTGAATTTCAGCCTGTAAAATATGATTATAAGGTTCAGATAAAATGGGTTTTAGTGGTTTTGAATTTTGATAGGTACCTTGGTGAATATATAGTCTATATTGAAAAAATATAATTTGCATATGATGGGAAGAGGAAAGATTTTGTGCTTGTTCTAAATGCAATAATGTTTGAGGATAATTGCCTAGACTCCAATAAAAAGTTGCCAATGTTATATGAATTTCTGCTTTTTCTTCTTCATTTGTAATGCAATGTAAAGCACGCTCATAATATTCTTGAGCTAGTCCATATATGCCTTGTTGTTGTTTAATTTTTCCTTGTATATGATACCAAGAACCTTCGTATTCTGATGTGGTAGGTAATAAATTTTGAGTAAGTTTGCATAAACTGTCTATTTTTTTTTGTGTTGTATTTTTTTTTAATAAAATATGCAATAAGGGGAAAAGAGCCTCTAAACGTTGTTGGGGAACAGAAGAATTATCTACAATGGTTTGAAAATGTTGTTGTGCATCTGTCAAGTATTGAAGTTGTTGTTCTATTTTTGCTAAGGAATATAAAATTGTAAAATTAGACGGAAAAAGAGAATGTAGCTTTTTATAATATAACATTTGTTGATCTGGTTGATTTGTGTGTTCAATGAGAAGAGAATATAAAATTTTCAACATATTTTTTATATCTGTATTTAATGGTTGTTTTTCTAAGCATTGAATAGTTTCTTTTGTTTGTAAAATAGCTTTTTCTATATTATTTTCTTTATATTGCTCTTGAAGTTGTTGGATTTTATATTGGTATTGTTTGAGAATATGGTTGCCATGTGTATAGTGATAGATAATATATGAAATATATTTTGAATTATTTTGATCTTCCCATGTTTGAGCCAATTGAGTATGAAATTTATGTTTTTCTTCTAAAGATAATGTATTATAGAGTGTTGTTTGCAAATCAAGATTAGAAAATTGATACCAAGTATAATCATTTAAAACATGATTATACTCATTACTAGGTGCATCAATTGGTTGAATCCATTTTATATCTTGTAAATATTGAAATGATTTTTGTGAAAGAGGAACTATAAGATGAGTAATTTCATGAGCAAATATCATTCCTTGTACTGCTGCTATTTTAAGATATTCTAATATATCTACCCCTTGTTGTTGGCTAAGTTGAATGCACTTTTGCACAATATTCTCCTGCATAGATTGAGGAAGATAAAAATTTGTATGAGAACTTCGCCTTTGTAAATAAGATATGATTTGTTTCCATTTCATTGTATTTTCTTTATTATGAGTGGACCAATTATGTCCACTCTATTATTTTATCAATGATTCCATGCTTGTATATTTTCAAAGAATGGATTAAATTTATTTTCAATTTTTAGAATTCTATTTTTATCCCTTACTTTTGTTTGTAAAGTTTGAATATATTTTTTTATTTTTTTTGCCAGATATTCTTGACAATATATATAAAGGTTATGGTCTTTATATCGTTTATGGAAAGAATCTGTCATTTTAAGGATCTCATGTTCTAATGTATCTACTTTATAGATATTACATAAATCATCGATTTCTCCTAGAGTAAATCCTATTAAGCATTGGTTTTGAAATTCTGTAAATTTTTCACGAATTTCTAGGTCTTTGCATTCGGAAAGATTTCTTCCAGGAAATAAAAAGAGATAGAATAACATAGATTCTTGAAAATTTAAGGGACGATATTTTTGATATATATCAATTAAATTTAGAATTCCAATATCTTTTACAAAGTGAGTTTCATATGCATTATTTTTAGTTCTATTCGTATATGAAATTTTATCTGAATCACTATAAAATTTAAGATTATAAGCTAATATAGTTTTTTTACGACCATATGTTGTAATAGACAATGTGATTGCTTTTTTCCTATTTTTAGGAGTATTATCTATAGCATTTTTAAAATCTTCATTAAATTTTAAAAAATGTTGTAAAGTATGTTCCCATAATACTAAGTTTTTTAGAATGTCTTCATTTTTTTCATTTTTTTGTTGACGTTGTACTTCTTCTAGAATATTTTTATATTGTCTTTTTTTAATATCAGAATATGACTTCAGCATGTTTGATATAAAGAAATAATTCCATTTATCTTGCCAATATATTGTATATATTTCTTGTTCTTTTTTTAGAATCATTTCTTGTATATCTTCCAATTGTTGATTTTTTTCTATATGACATATGTTGCGACATTTTTTCCAAAAAGATTCGATTTCATAATTAAGATTTTTAGTATCATCATAATATTGTTTCCTATTATTGATAACTTCGTCAATCTCTTTTTGTTTTATAGCCCAATGTTGTTTTGCTAATTCTTGTACTGTTTCATAAGCTTTTTTAATCTCTTTAGAAATGTCATCTTTAAAAGCAGGATATTTTTGTATCTTTGAAGTTTCTGTTTGCTGTAATTGTTTTTTATAATTTGGAAAGTTTGCACTTCGAGAATTCAAAATATTATTAACATTTACTATACGATTTATTTCATTTTGAAGTTCATTGATACATTTTGTTTTTTCTTCTTCCTCTTTTTGTTGCCTCTGTTTTAATAAAGGTTCACGTATCTTTGTTAATTCATTTTCTGCTTCATTTTGAGCAATACTATTAGGATATTTTATCCGAAAATCTTCTATTTTTTTATAAAGTGATTCCAATTGATCTAAAGATGCAGTTTCATAATCTATATGGAAACATTCTTTTTGTAATTCGTTCCATTTTTTTTCATCTTGTGCTATTTCTACTTTTTGTTGTTGTCTCCTATTTCGTTGTGATTTTGTTGTTTTGGGGTCTACTTCTTTGACAGTTATACCCGATAGAATGCGAAATAGGATATACATAATTAAAATAAAACCACCTAAAATACATAATCCAGGCATTAAACCAGCCAATCTACTCTGTCTGCGATAATTTCCTGGTCTTTCTATACTAGATTCTCGAAGATTAATTCCAGAATCTAAATTAATTCCCATTTGTTCCAAAACTTGATGCGTTTCTAGAAGTTCAAATACTGGTGGTTCTGGTGTAGGAGGTGTTTCTGGCTCGTCAACAAAATCAAGGGGAGCAATGGATTTTTTTTGTGGATTCACTTGAAGAGGAATTTCTTGGGTAAGCCCAATAAATGGACCTAGTTTAGACGAATCAGAAATAGGTTTGACCATGATAGATTCTGAGAGAGGCGGTGGTGTTACTAGTTCCAGTGATTGTTTACAAATTTTACAAGTATAATTTTTACCTACTTGATAAAGAATAATTTGATATGTTTTGTCGCATTGTTTACAAGTCATAGGTTTAATAACTTGTCGTTCTAGAATAAGTTCCACTTTTTCTACTGGCAACATATTTTCTTCTATCATAATTTCACCAATTTTTTTATTCGGTGAAATAGTTTTTTGAATGTTGAGTGCCTTTTCTACGTCTTCTTGAGTTAGATAATATAATAAAATAGCAGCTTTCCCAAAATGAAGTTTTTTATCTTGCAAAGATACATCAGATGTAGAAGGAGCTGGTGGTGCAATAGGATCTGGCTGTGGCGGTGTTATGGGTAAAAAATTTGGTTGAGCCAATGTTGGTGGTTCGTTGGATTCTTGCAAACTAGTTATAGATGGAGTTTGTTTAAGAAAACTATCACTATAATGATCATGGCGAATTTGAGGAATCCCTGTAAAATTTTCTTGGGGTGCCACTGCACCGTTTGTATTATCTGCAAAATCTAATGTTGGTTCTACTGGACTTTGTTTTATATTTTCTTGTTGTTGTGGTGCAAAAAAAGATAAATCATTTTTATCAAATGTATTTTCTTGTTGTTGTGGTGCAAAAAAAGATAAATCATTTTTATCAAATGTATTTTCTTGTTGTTGTGGTGCAAAAAAAGATAAATCATTTTTATCAAATGTATTTTCTTGTTGTTGTGGTGCAAAAAAAGATAAATCATTTTTATCAAATGTATTTTCTTGTTGTTGTGGTGCAAAAAAAGATAAATCATTTTTATCAAATGTATTTTCTTGTTGTTGTGGTGCAAAAAAAGATAAATCATTTTTATCAAATTTGTTCTCTTCTAATACTCGATTAAAATCAAAAGAGTCTTGCAGAGTTTCCATAGAAGAACTAAACATTGGCTTCCCATAATTATTTATTGTAGGAGCAAAGAAAGCTAGATCATCTTTTTTACTAGGTTCTTGAGGAGCAAAGAAAGCTAGGTCATCTTTTTTGCTAGGAGCAAAGAAAGCTAGATCATCTTTTTTACTAGGTTCTTGAGGAGCAAAGAAAGCTAGGTCATCTTTTTTGCTAGGAGCAAAGAAAGCTAGGTCATTCTTTTTACTAGGTTCTTGAGGAGCAAAGAAAGCTAAGTCATCTTTTTTACTAGGTTCTTGAGGAGCAAAGAAAGCTAAGTCATCTTTTTTGCTAGGAGAAAAGAAAGCTAGGTCATCTTTTTTGCTAGGTTCTTGAGGAGCAAAGAAAGCTAGGTCATTCTTTTTACTAGGTTCTTGAGGAGCAAAGAAAGCTAGGTCATCCTTTTTACTAGGTTCTTGAACATTAAGAATAGACATATCTTTTGTAACAGATTCTACTGACCAAATGTCCTTGAAAGATTCTGTATTTTTCGAATAAAACAGACCATTTTTATCAGTTACGGTAGGAATTTCATCGAACATCGCATTGAAATTATCTGTCTTTTGAAAACAAAAAGGAAACTTCTCTGTTAAATTAAATTCTTGTAAAACATTTTGTAATTGTGGAATTGTAATGTATTGTTTAATAATCAAATATTGGTCTAATGGTATAGAAGCTTCTTTCCTATGTGCCAGAAAAATTTTTGTCAATTTTTCTCTTGGGATAATTCTTTTTTTCATCAAAGCTTCCCGTAGCAATTTATCATTATTCATGCGGATTCTCCCAATATTTCGGTATAATATAATAAAAAGTTACAAAAGCTACTAATGCAACAGTAAAACCACTTACCACATCATAAAAATAATGTTGTCCTGTTGTAAGGGTTGAGATGGCAATAGCAAGTGCCCATATATTGATTAGTAAGAGAAGTTTTTTAAAATAATAGCTCACGGAAAAACTTACAAGAAACGTAACACTTACATGAAGACTTGGGAAACATTTTGTAGTTTCATCCATACTTTGAATCCAACGACCTAAAGCAGAACTCCAATCATTTCCTATAATGTTAGGTAGAATTATATATGTTGGACAGATGCAAAATAATCCAATATGAAAGAAAAGAATGGCAAAAAAAGCATTTCGTAATCGTTGAAAACTTTTTTTATCTGGCATCAATAGACAACCGAGAACAAGAAAATAATAGTAACTCGTATAAATCCAAAATGTCCATGCAGTAAACGGAATAGCATGATCAATCCATATTTTAGGCAATAATTGAGGCGTACCAACATAGTATTTGCCAACAATAATATAGGAAGTAATAAAAAAAAGGCCAATCCATAAAAGTGAGCATATTTTATAGAAAAGAAAAGACTTAGACAAAGATAACCTCCTTTTGTGCTATATTACTTTCTTTTTGTGGAATTGGCACATCTATAATTGCTCTACAATGTAAGCATTGTATCTTTTTCCCAATATGCTTATTGGCTACAGATAAATACTGTCCACAACTACATTTAAAAATAACAGGCATTTTTTTTCCCTTTATTCTTTCAATTATTTTTATTATATTTGATGAAAAGGACTATAATAATATGAATTTTTAATTATCTTAAAAAGTTTTATCAAACCAATTTTAGCATAAAATTGGTTTATTTTATTTTTTAAAAAACGATGTTACTTATTTTCCTACATCTTAACTGTGCTTTGTATATATTTATGATCGAACTATTTCTATCCAATGTTTGCTCCAAAGAATTGCCTCTTCATAGCTCTTCGCAGGTTGAAATTGATTCATTGCAAAAAATACAGCTGCTTGATATTGTTGCAAAAGTGGAACATCTTCTAACAATTTTCCCCGATATTGTAATAAAGACAAAGCCCATTGTTCAGCCCGTTTTTGCAATGAACTTTGTTCTATTGAACTTTGATGGACAAAAGGCAAGATATCACTTGTATATGCTAAAGAATAAGCCACTTGAAATTGTTTTTCTAAACTACCTTGTAAAATTCCATGTTTTTCCAACATAGCCACTGCCCAATCTCGTTCTTCATCATTGTCATATTTTTCTAAAATTTTCGAAAACTCTCGCAATGTTTTATATTGTACTGATAAGTCATCAGAAAATAATAATGTCATTTTTTCTTCAACAAACCATATGCCCCATTGTTTCATAGCTTCTGCTACTTCAGAATTGTTCACCATAAAATAAAATTTACCCCAAAGTATTTTCATTCTTTCTATATCATCCCAAAACAAAGAATGAAGTTGCAATACATATTCTTGTGACTCTCGCAATTGTTGTGCCAAATTTTTATTGCCATAAAAGCAATATCGCTTTTGAATAAAATTCATTATCAATTCATGATATATATGAAAAGAACGAGTCCATTCTTCCCAAAAAAATTCATCATTTTTCAAAGAGTCATTATTTTCTTCAGAAATTTTTTGCAATATTTCTTCATTTTCTTTCAAAGAGTCATTATTTTCTTCAGAAATTTTTTGCAATGTTTCTTCATTTATATTCAGAGCAGATGAAACAATATTTTGATCTTCTTTCTTTTGTTGTTTTGTCATTTCTTGTTGAAACCATTGAGCAGATTTTTCTATTAAATTTAGAAATTCTTCTTGAGATAAATTGCTATCTCGTGATTTTTCACGCAAATACAACATATATTCCATGCTCTTAATTTTTTCTTTTTCTAGTGCGTCTAACATTTTCTGCTTCGCATCTTCTAACGATTCATTGGATTCTGTAACCATGGATTGACTTTTAGGTTGAAATTTTATTTGTGCTTGCTTGTTTTTGATCAAAAGATACGTTTCAAATCCAAGAATACTTTCTAAAAAAGAAACGCCACCTTGCCATAAAACAAAGGGAGCCTCTTTTGAATAGAAAGCATGAGATGAAGATAAAAAATTATAAAGCCATTGGTTGCGAATTTCCACATCAACATTGTCAAATACTACTAAAAAACGTTGTAATTCTCCCCAAATATCTATGCTATATTGATAACGTTGGAGCAATATATTTCTTGCCCAAGCTTCTGCATCTGTTTGCTTTTGCTCATTTACAGATAAAAATAAATCTACCGCCTCGTTAAAACACTCTAGAAGTCCAAGATCAGGAGAAAAAACAACATGATTTTCTAAATATTCCAATGCTTTTTTACGAATTTGTCGTATATCGCATCCATCTAACTCTTGACCTATGCCAGAATAACATTCTGCTTGCATCATTAAGTTACAAATATCATCAAATTGTTGAACTATAGGTTCACTGGTAGCAAAACATAAACAAAGACACAATAAACAAAAAAACAACATACTCCCGACCTTTCTCTTGATTAGCAGACACAAAGTCGAATGATATCTATAAAGTCCAAGCATGAAAATAATTATACAATAAACAAGAAACAAAACCAAAACAAAAAAAATACAATATGAATCATTGTAGAATAAACAAGAAATAAAACCAAAACAAAAAAAATACAATATGAGTCATAATATTTCCTGATATTGTAACTTTTTTGTTATTTAGGTCACTCTAGGTTGTCTTTAAAACTCCACAGCTTACCATGGAGTTTTAAAGAGCTAACATACATTATGTTAGATTAGACACACGAAAAAAAGAAATCATTCCTTCTTTATCAGCACAGATAATCTGATCTTTTGTACAATGCAATCCCATAACTTTCCAAGAATCTTTTTTCAAAGTAAAACAAGGTTTTTCTTCATCCCATATTATCATAGAGTTATCGGAACCTGCAGAGACGATTTTCTTAGTTTTTCCTAAAAATTTAACTACTTGAACAGCCGAAGTATGAGCTTGCCATAATTGAAGACGTTTGCCAGTTTTTACATCCCAAATACCAATCACACCATCTTGTCCACCAGAGACAAGGAGTTTACCATCAGAAGAAAAATGAACAGAATTTACAGCATCTTCATGACCTTCTAATACTTTCAAAATTTCTTCTTCGTCCAAATCCCACAAACGAATCGTCTTATCCTTACTGCCTGACGCTAACAAATCCTTATGAAGAGCAATACTCATCACACCATCAGTGTGTCCTTCTAATTCAAATTCTGGATCTGCACAACCAACGCATTGTAATTGAATCGTGCCATCGCCTCGTGCAATAAAAAAACAAGATTCATTTTGCCATAATAAAGCATTGACTTTTGCAGAATTATCGTCCCATACTTCTATAACATTCCGAGATTCTACATCCCATAAACAAACATTTCCTTTTTCATCTCCTGAAACAAATTCAGGATCTTCGTCAGGATCAATAGATAAAGCTACTGTTAAAACACGCTTTTTATGTTCACTGTCACATTCTATTACTTTTTTTGTTTTTTGATCCACCAAGGCAACAAAACCATCATTGCCACCAACAACAATATACCCTAATCCAACATCTATTGCTAAGAAACTTTGTTTTGCAAAAGGAATAGAATGAACCATCTCACAAGAAATTGAATTATCAGCCATATATACCCTCCTTATTACATATTTTTAAACAATATGTGAGAAAGAATAAAACCCAATATAATAATGATAATTATGATGATACTGACAAACCCTCCCCCTAAAAGAATCAATTTACGTTGTGTTTTAGGGGAACGAGCTAACAAATGTTGTTCTGTAGTTGTTAAAAAAGGCGATAACATCCTCTGTTGTCGCCTACGTTGAGGATCTACATAAACAATGCTATCAAAATTAGGAGAATCATCTTCAATTTTATATTCTTCTACTTTATCAGTGGATGAATCTTGGAATTCAGTAATATTAGTTATTCTAATAAGTCCAAATTTATCATCATCTTCTGTTATTTCAGATGCCTCTACAACAGGTATAGCCTCTGTTTCATCGCTTATTGTAGAAGATGGATGAATACTTTTAGGACGCTTTGTTTCTACAATTCCATATGATTCTTTGAACTGCAACAAAGCATGGGGTGCATATCCGTTTTGCAACCTTTCTACATCGTCCATCAATTCCATAGGTGTCTGGTATCGTTCTTCTGGATTTTTTGCCATCATCTTCTCTATAATCGCAGAAAAACCAACAGATAAAGTAGGACACCACTCTATAGGTGGAATGACAGGAGTATTTCGATGCTGATTCAATACATCCGCAGCATTACTTCCTTGAAACGGCACTCTTCCTGTAACAATATGATACATGGTTGCCCCTAAAGAATAAATATCGCTGCGAGTATCCATAAATTGGCCGATAGCACCTTCTGGTGAAATATAAAAAGGAGTGCCCATAACAGCACCAGTACGCGTTAAAGATAAATCTTGCGACCAGTCTCGAGCCAACCCTAAATCGCACAACTTGGCTACTCCTTTAGATGTAAACATAATATTATCAGGCTTAATATCTCGATGCACTAATTTAAATGAATAAGCATGATCTAATGCAGAAGTAATTTGGATTAAAATTTTAATGGCAACTGGTTCTGATAATGGTCCCTTTTGATCAATCAATTCACGTACATTAGCTCCATCCATTAACTCCATTACATAAAAGAAAAAATCATAATTTGCCTCATATCCAATTTCATATCCTTTTACAATATTAGCATGATTGAGCTTTTCAATGCACAAAGTTCCCTCTTGTAAAAATCGTTTCGCTGTTGATTTTTTCTTTCCTAAATGGGGGAATAAAACTTTAATGGCAACAGGTCTATTGTTATTATTTAAATCAATGCCCTGATACACCTCTCCCATAGCACCTTCGCCTAATTTTTTAGTAACGAGGTAGCCAGGAATAAAATTGTCATCGCCTCCTTTAAACTCCTGTAAAAGAGTAGCAATACATTTTTCAGAAAGGAAGCCTTTTTCCACAATAATTTTTTCAATACTTTTTTCTAAGTCAAACTTTCTTAAAGCAGCTTGTACTTCTAAACAAATTTGAAAATCTTCTTCCTTTAGAACAGCTTTTTCTTTAATGAGAAAATCAGCAAATGATCTTTCTTGTTCAGTGTCCATACGAAATTCCTTTGAATCAGGGCATAATTATTTTACTAGCATATTCAGTTGGAAAAATCCAACTGAATATATTTTCAAATTTATAAAAGATTATAATTCTTTCAATAAACCTACGCGTTCATTAAATTCTTCAATCTTTTTATCCCATTCATCTACTTTATGGTAGTGATCGAGCCAATAATTATTATCATACCATTGGGCGTCTAATTCTTCGACTGTTTTATCTTGTTGTTCAATCCATGTAAAATATTTTAAATTATGTATACGACGTTTTTCTGGATAAGTCAATTCCAACATATGATCTGTAACTATAGATTCCAATCTACTTTCAAAATCTACAGCAGCCATTGTTTCAGAATAGGTTCCCCATTTTTCACGATATTCCACAACACGTGATTGATACATTTCCATAGAGTCAGTGCTTACTGTGAAAACAACATCATTTTCATTCATTTCATAATACTTAGCTGTCTTAATTGCACCTACTAAATTAGCAATACCAGAAATACCAAGTAAATGAAGTTTATTAACAATTTCTTCAGGAATACCGTGGGCTTTGAGATAATCATGACCTACTGGTTCATTAAACAATCTCATTAAATGCATAGGAATATTATCATCAATCCCAGCGATTATATCTAGATTGCGGATATTATTAATCCAAGGAATATGTTTGTCACCAATGCCTTCAATGCGATGTTCACCATAACCATTTTCCAATAAAGTAGGACACTGCAAAGCTTCACCAGAACATATTGTAATACCTGGGTAACGTTCACGAAGATAATCTGTGCAACCTAGAGTTCCTGCAGAACCTTGTGTTAAAAAAACAGCAGTTAATCTATCTTTTTCACGTTTTTGTTGATGGAAAACTTCATCCATAGCAGCACCTGTGACTGCATAATGCCACATAGGATTTACAATTTCAGAGAATTGGTTCATATTCACAACTTCATCTGCACGTTCTTCTTCCAATTCTTTGACTTTATCATAAATTTCTTTGACATTACTTTCGCCACCTTTAGTTGCGAAAATTTCTGCCCCCACTTTTTTTAACCATTCAAAACGTTCTATAGACACTTCTTCTGGAAGAATTGCAATGGAATCGCAACCTAAAAGACGAGAAACATAAGCACCACCACGACAATAATTGCCTGTAGATGGCCACAATGCTTTTTGGCAAGTTGGATCAAATTCACCAGAAACTAAACGAGTGACAATGGGACCAAAAGACGCACCAACTTTGTGGGCACCAGTTGGAAAAAATTTACCAAGCAACATGAAAATACGAGCTTTTACACCAGTCAATTCACTAGGAAATTCAATAAAATTTACATTTCCAAATCCGCCACCTGTAGGAACTGGTTCATTTTTCCAAGTAATACGAAATAAATTTAGGGGATTGATGTCCCAAAGACTAATATTTTTTAATTTATCCTTAATCTTTTCTGGCACTAATTCTGGATTTCTCATCTGTTTATAAGTAGGGATAATAATGTTGCGTTCACGGCAACGTTGAATCGTATTTTCTAAAGCTTTTTCTTTTTTCATTATAATCCTTTACGTTTCTAAAATTACGAATTTTCTAAAAAAGTTGAGTTATCTTCCTTGTCCTTATTGCGTGCGATTTCATCACGAGCTTCACCTATAAGTAAAATAAAGACGCCTGCAATAATAACAAACGTTCCCACCCAACGTAAAAAATTTACATCTTCATGTAAATAAAACTTTGCCATCAAGGCAGTAAAAATGTAGGAAAACGCACCTATAGGAAACACTACACTTAGATCTCCCCAAGAAAGTGCTGCTAGCATAAGTCCAAAAAATGCTGCATGGCATAATCCACCAACAATAAATAAAGGATTTCGAACTACTGCACCTAAATAACAAAATACATTACTCCAAAAACTTCCTAGGAGTTCTATTTGCGATAATTCTTTCATGCTTTTGCTCAAAAAACCATTTCCAATAGAAATAATCACTGTTGCTAAAAGCATTGTAAAAATTGCTTTCCACATACATTTTTATCCTTGAAATATTTTTCATTTTTATAAAGGGAACGTAAAAAAATAATATAAAATAATATATAAAATATACCATAAAAAGATATAGAAATCTAGTAAAAAGATATATAAATTGAGTTATCAAATAAAAGGCATATACATTGAATTATAAAATAAAAGATATATAAATTGAATTATCAAAATAAAAGATAATACATGAATTATAAAATAAAAGATATAAAAATTAAATTAAAATTATAAAATAAAAGAATATTTTGGTTGTGGTAAATCTCTACAAATATATTGAATAAAAAATGCCCAAAAAAAACCACTAAATCCGAGCCAGCTTTTAAATATCACGACCATAATTCCTACATTACCTAAAGGATGGAATACAGATAGAGCAGTAAATATTATATTCACAAACAAATATGCACCAACACACAATACAAATCCACTTTGTTTTTTAGACAAACCCTGAATTTGAAAATATTGAGCATGTTTGCCCATCCAAAAATAACCCCAAACAATCCCAGCAGAACCAATCACAAACAAAATAATTCGCAACCAAAGAGGATTCCCTAATAACAATAACACTTGTGACCAATCACCTACAGAATGTTCATTTATAACAACTGCATCAAAAAATAAATAACCAAATCCAGAAAACAATGAAAAACTTGCAAAATAAAAGAAAAACAAAGCTAACCAACGCCTATGTAAACACAAACTAAAAAGCCACCAAAAAATAAAAAAACAAACAATATTAGCCAAAGAAGCACTACCATGAATACAACAAGCACGCCATATTTCATGATTCAATGTAGATGGTAATGAAATATCAACAGCAAAAAAATGAAATTGATGAACATCAGCTTGGACAAGCAATGCTACTAAAGCATGAACTGACTCATGAAACAATTGTTCTAAAAAAGCAGCTAAAAAAGCAATTCCCATAATCATAATTTTTTTCATTTTTCTTCCTTGCTATAGCTTTCTATCTTATATAAAAACGAGGGAAAAACTATTTTATTTTATCATGCTATATGATATAATCAATGTATTTATAAACTCATACCAAATAAAAAAATACTTCATACAAGGAGAAACACATGAAGCATATTCTTATCTTCTTACTACTCCTCACTCCCCTTTTTGCACAGGTTACACCTGATTCTGACTACACCATAGTTCGAATCAAAATTATTCCCGAACAAGTCACAATAAAAACAGGAGAAAGAATTCATTTTCAATTTATTGGTCTTGACGCTCGTGGTTTTGAAGTCCCAGCTGCATTCCAATGGCAATATAGTGGTGGCACACTCACTTGGAATGGCTACTATACCGCAGGTTCCAGACCAGGAGACTACGAAATTGTTGCTACTCTTCCTACAACAGGCATATCTGCTAAAGCAAAAATCAAAATCATCTCAGACCAACCAGAACTAGTGCAACGAAAACTCATGCGGCTAGAAATCATACCAAATAAAATCACTTTACAACCAAATCAAAAAATGATTTTTCAAATGGCTGCATATGATAATTATGGCGATCCTATGGGAGTTGCAATGGGAATTCGATTCTCTGGTGGAAACGTTGTTTTAGCAGATGGTCCTGGCCAAGTAGAATATACAGCTGGCGAACAGCCAGGTGAATACTACTTAGAAGTATCTACAAAAGAAGGCATTACTAATAGAGCTCACATCATTATCCAAGATAAAAACACGTCCAACCAACAGGTACAGAACTACGATAATGCCATAGATCGATACAAAAACCAAAATACTCGAACATATGTTGGTGAAAATCAGCGAGAAATTAATGAACAAAATCGTGATTACGAACATGCCCGATATAGCGACAGAGATTATAATAGAGACAGACAAAACATACAAGATTACGAACAAAAACAATATGAAAATAGATACAGTAGTTCTACACAATATTCTTCTAGTCAACCCATCAAACGACATATTTTTATCGAACCAAAGTGGGTATCTCTCATGCCCAATCAAACTTGTAAATTTACCGTCAAAATCACAGACCAATACAATAAAATCATTTCTACACAATATGGAATTGAAGTCGAAGGCGGCGACCTAAAAGAAGATGGAGCCACATTCACGGCAGGTGATGTACCTGGAGAATATAAATTTGTAGTCACACTTCCCACTGGCGAATCAGAATTTGCTGAAATTCAAATCCGACGCGATCCCAATGCTCCTGAAGACTCCTGCTTATTTCGATGTACTAAAGAAACAGAGCCTGTATACATTGAAATCACACCTTATGATGTACAACTAAGCCCCAATGAACAACAACACTTCACAGTCACAGCATATGATGTATACAACAAACAAACAAACATTGGAAAATACTCTGTCAAAGTCACAGGCGGACAAATCAGTCCAGATGGAAAAATCTATACAGCAGGACAAAAACCAGGAACATACTACTATAGCATTATCACAGATAAAAAACTTGAAGCACGAGCTAGAATAAGAATCCATAATCCTCAGTACGAAGCACAGCAACAACAACAATATCAAGATAGAGGGAAACTAGCAACACTAAAAATTGAGCCAGAAAAAGTCAGAATTCACCCTGGTGAAAAACAACCATTCAAAATCATAGCTAAAGACAAATACGGTAATCAAGCCTCTGCAGAACTAAGGTGGACCTACCGAGGAGGAATCATGGACGCTAATAGTGTATACACAGCAGGAGCTCGCCCTTGTCAAGTTACACTTACATTAAAAAGTGGCGAACATGAGGCACAAGCCATTGTTGCTATTATTCCTCATGACACACCCATCCATAACTTATATTGGATCAACATCACTCCCAACATCGTACAACTACGTCCTGGAGAATCTGTTCAATTTCAATACAACCTCACTGATGACTTTAACAATCCCGTCCACCTTCAACCAGAATGGGAAATAACAGGTGGTACTTTCAATCCTCGTACACTCACCTACACAGCAGGAAACGAACTTGGTGACTACTATCTTGAAGCTACAGTCAACAAAAATGAATGCATCCGAACACGCATTGCTATAGAAATAGTTAGATAACTTATTCGGGGCAACTACTTACTAAACTACTTTGGGAAAATATTGCTTTGAGAAAAAGTACTTGTACAAAAAATAGTCTTATCCAATAAGACTATTTTTTTATGTCCTCATATTTTTCCTTTCCCTGCTTGGTGTATTTTACTCAGGGGAGGTAAATTTACACTGAAGAGCAAATTTATTCTAGGGAGGCAAATTTACTCTGGGGAGGCAAATGTAAAATTTTTTCTCCCCAGTGTAAAAATTTTACATTTATTTTTGGGAAAAATGCGTAGAAATATGTAAAAAGTCGTTAAAATACGTAAAAATACGTGCCTCTGAGTAAGTCTACTTACTCAGAGGCAATAAAAATAAAATAAAAATAATAATTGTTTTTTTCATATAAATGTTCTATAATATATATACAAATAAATACAACTACTGGAGGTTTTAATAGACCTCCTCAGAATACAACTACTGGAGGACCTAAAAGGCCTCCTTTTTTTGTGGGCAAACTTACTCAGAGGCAATAAAAATAAAATATATATACAAATAAATACAACTACTGGAGATTTTAATAGACCTCCTCAGAATACAATTACTGGTGGATCTAAAAGGCCTCCTTTTTTTGTGGGCAAACTTACTCAGAGGCAATAAAAATAAAATAAAAATAATAATTGTTTTTTTCATATAAATGTTCTATAATAGAATATAGGTAATACGTATTTTTGAGGTCATAATAGGCCTCCTTTTTAAAAAAATTTGATAGAGACTACAAAGTGTAGTCTCTATTTTTATTATATACATGCTTTTGCAACGCTTTTTTTATTATATACTCTAGGAAGCAAAATTACTCTGGGGAGGGAAAGTTACTCTGGAAAGGCAAAATTACTTTTGGGAGGAAATTTACTCTGGGGATGAATTTACTCTGGGGATGAAATTGCTCTGGGGATGAAATTGCTCTGGGGATAAAATTGCTCTGGGGATGAATTTACTCTGGGGATGAAATTGCTCTGGGGATGAAATTGCTCTGGGGATGTTGCTCGGGGATGAATTTGCTCTGGGGTGGAAATTTACTTTGGGGTGGAAATTTACTTTGGGGTGGAATTTGCTCTGGGGATGAAATTGCTCTGGGGATGAAATTGCTCTGGGGATGAATTTACTCTGGGGATGAAATTGCTCTGGGGATGAATTTACTCTGGGGATGAATTTACTCTGGGGATGAATTTACTCTGGGGATGAATTTACTCTGGGGATGAAATTGCTCTGGGGATGAATTTACTCTGGGGATGAAATTGCTCTGGGGATGAATTTACTCTGGGGATGAAATTGCTCTGGGGATGAATTTACTCTGGGGTGGAAATTGCTCTGGGGATGAAATTGCTCTGGGGATGAAATTGCTCTGGGGATGAAATTGCTCTGGGGATGAATTTACTCTGGGGATGAAATTGCTCTGGGGATGAATTTACTCTGGGGATGAAATTGCTCTGGGGAGGAAATTGCTC
>Ga0208195_1001398_pt1 | contig 26615 bp, 23 predicted proteins | sample AD_UKC077_MetaG_FD_184441 | JGI IMG/M metagenome (GOLD analysis project Ga0208195, IMG submission 184441) | Active sludge microbial communities of municipal wastewater-treating anaerobic digesters from USA - AD_UKC077_MetaG (SPAdes) (version 2) | ecosystem: Engineered > Bioreactor > Anaerobic >...
CTACCGCTGTTTTGGACAGGTTGACATTCAGATGTGATAAAATATTGATGGATGGTAAAAGTTATCGTCTTGAAAACAGAAAATCATATTTAAATTAGAATTGATAAATATTATAAGAAGTGTTGCAAATTAACTTTATATAAATATTTAAAAAAATGAAAGGTCTTTTTTTATCATCTACAAATGGAAGCAGATATCTGTAATATTATAGCTTTAAGAATGAAAAACCGTAAGATGAGCTGGTCAGAAAAAGGAGGTAATAATCTAGCAAAACTATTAACAGCAAGAGCAAGTGGGGAACTATATAAACAACTAGATGGAATATTTGATGGAACAGTATCAGAGACTATGCAAAATGAAATCATAGAAGTTGTTCAATTATCAGCAGCACAGGCTAATAGAATGAATAAAGGAAATGGTACTAATCCTATAAAAACAGTTCCAATGCCATACGAAGGGCAGCCGCTTACAGAAGGAAGAAAAGCAATTAGAGACCTTGTAAAAAACAGGGTTATCCATGATTTAAGAATTTATTAGTAAAATTAAAACTAGCTTGCTTTAGATTTTGAGCCTGAAGGGCACATAGCCACCCCAAAGGGGCTTGCCATTGATAATCTAATAAATAAATGCTAAAATTGCTTCAAAACGAAGGCCGAATTTTTAGCTTGCTTTGAGTTTATCGCCTTCGGGTAAAATACCAAAAGCATTTATTTATTAGATTGTCAATGGTGGCGGTTAGTTGCGGAAAAAATGTTCTAAATTTTATTTTAGACTTAATAACATAAATACATTGTAAAATTTTTAAAAATTAACTGGATGATTTTCCTAGGACAACAGTTTAGATAATAATGCAATGAAAAATCATTATCTGCTGACTCAGTTAGTTGACGTGCTGGTGCAGCTATATGAAAATGGTGTAAAAGGTATTGATTTTACAATGAAAAGTGACCACTAATTTACGAGTAAAAATGACCACAGTAATTTAAGTATAGCATTGACATTTCTAAATTAATATAAAAATCTTAAAATTTTTTACGTTTAAAATTGACCACTCCCGCTGTAGTAGCTTTATTCCTGTTCATATTTTGTGTGTTTTGTGTTACGATATAAAACCAAGACCTTATCAATTTCATAGATAATAGGTTCTCCATTCTTTTTTTTAACATAAGTTTCGAAAGATAACATTCCATATATTGTATTCTTAGCACATTTTTCAATCAATTTAAATTCACAATAAATAATTTCACCACAAGTTAGACGACCGATATATCTTATTTTGTCATGTCCATAATGAGGTGAAAATGGAAACGAAGGTGTTACCATGTTTGCCCAATAACTGTCAGCTATAGCTAGAATTAAACAACCTGGAACTACTAAATCATGTGAACCAAATTGTTTTAGACAGAATTCCTTGTCCCTATGAACTGCATGATCATCTCCCACTAAATCTAAGTAATTAGCTACATCTTCTTCAGATATTACAAAATCTTCTGTTCTAGCAATTTCTCCTACAACATAGTCCTCAAAGTATTTATTTTCAACCATATCCTTTTTCCTTTCTTTCACCAAATCATCTTGCCGAGAGTATTTTGATATATATTATAATGGTTTTAGTAATGTCGATTTGGCAAGGCACTATTTTAGTTGTACTATAAAAACGCAATATACAACTTACACTGTTCTGTAAAGCCACATGTAACTTTTACCTCTGTATTTTTAAACATAAATACAACTCCTCGTATAATATGTTTAGAACTACTTTTTAAGTGTTCTAAACATTAATTTATTTTTAGCAAATGCAATAACTAATTGAACTAATTTATGGCTATCGATTCTGTTGATCTAACTTGTGTACTGCTAAAATTGAACCTAAGGTTTTCAGGCGCATATTAGAATCGTAAGGAGGCGTAGCCGACTGGAGATTCTAATATGCGCGCTGGCTTCGCCGATCATGGTTCATAAATAACGTCCAATTTATTTTGCAATTGCGTAAATTTATTTTGTTTCATTTTCAATTTTTAATTGAGATATTCTAATGCTATAATGTTGTAAAGAACATTAGCGAAGGATAATTCTTTCACTCCTTGCAAAGCCATTTGGCTATTGCTTAAGAAGCATGCTTCCTGACTTAGTTGCCACATTCTGCTTACTCAGATGCTGCATCTCTTTAATTAGACCAACAGCAAGGTTAGTTTTTAAAGATGAATGCTAATAATGCGAGGTTTCAGTCAGCTTCTAAGATTAGGATATCTCTTTTACTAATTGTTCTTCAATGTCCTATGAAAGGTGGTGATTTCATGAAAAACAATTTTCTATCGACTTTATTTGTTGGTATTGATGTTAGTTCTAAAACTAACGTTTTGTGTGCTCTTGACTTCCAAGGCAATAAGCTTCTTAATCTGAAAGCTCTGAATAATCACCCCGGTGCTGAATCTATTTTAGAAAGCATCTTGGATTGTTTAAATTCTAATAGTTTAAATTTTGTTGTTATTGCCTTGGAATCAACTTCTTTTTACAGTACTCATATTGCTAATTTCTTGTCTTCTAATGAAGTACTTTTAGCCTATTCACCTATGGTTTATTGTCTTAATCCAAAAACCATTGCTAATTACAGAAAGTCTTTTGTTGATATGGATAAAACTGATCCTCTTGATGCTTATATTATCGCCGACTTTGCCAGATGTGGAAGAATCAAATCTCAACCATGGCGTGGAGCTCAGTTTCTTGCCTTGCAAAGACTTACCAGGCATAGACTTCATCTAGTTGAAGCAATTGCTAAAGAAAAAACATATATGGTATCTAATGTTTATCTCAAATTTAGCCAGTTAACTGTTTTAGAAAAAGCGGACAGGCCATTTTCTAATACATATGGTGCAACTTCTGAAGCTGTTTTAACTGAATTTCTATCATTAGAAGATATTGCTTATTCTTCTATTGAAGATTTAGTTGCTTTCATAAAAGATAAAGGTAAAAATCGGTTCAGCAACCCAGTTGGAACAGCTGAGCTTTTACAAAAGGCTGCAAGGGATTCATATCGTTTAGATAAAGTCCTTTATGAACCTATAAATATTGCAATTGCCTCTTCATTTAATGTTATCAAAGCTTTACAAATTGAAATTAAAGAGATTGATAAAGCAATTGAAAAGAACATTAAAGGCATAAATACTACTGAATATCAGTCATTGATTTCTATTCCAGGCATTGGTCCTGTATTTGCCAGTGGAATTTTAGCTGAAATTGGTTCTATTACTTCCTTTTCTTCCAATGATGCATTAGCTAAATATGCCGGCTTAACCTGGAGAATCAAGGAGTCTGGCGATTATTCTGCTTCTGAAACTAATATGACTAAAACAGGTAACAAGTATCTTAGGTATTATTTAATTGAGGCTGCTAATAGTGTGAAAAACAATATACCTGAGTTTAATGTTTATTACCGCAAGAAATTTAATGAAGTACCCAAGCATCAACATAAACGAGCACTCGCATTAACATCTCGTAAATTAGTACGCCTGATTTTTGGATTGCTGACCAAGAATCAAATCTACTCCAGCAGTAAAGTTGGAGAGATACAATAAAATATTTTTCTCTCTATCCTGTTTTTTTCTTTGAAATTAAGAGGTTCTATTAAAGTTACCCTTTTTTAATCATTTCTTTTGTTTTTATTTGTTTTTTTATCTTGACATATTACCAGATTGCTTCCTTTAAATGAAGCTAAAAATACAGGCAGAAATTGCCATGAACGAAGCAGAAATATTAATATCCAAAGCATTTGAAGAATCGGTACCATAAATTAAATAGCAGGATTTTTTGCTTCGTTATTGATAGTATTATCTTTGAATATAAAAATAAACTGTAAAAATTTTGGAAAAAAAATAGGGGACACCTTTTAAGAATGTCCCCTGTTGTTTATCTTGGTACGGTTGTTGGAGTTTCCAAATCAGAACAGGAGGGTCTGCATATACGTCTTCTTATGCCGATGCCAGCAACATTATTACATTGGAATCCTCCGCCTGTGCCGAATACTTGGCCGCAGCGCTCTCTTTCGCCTGCCCCCATTACTCGTCTGCTATTGCAATCAAATTCTCTGTCTCGTATTCCCAAAAGGTCTCTATTGTCGCAGCGGAATTCTCTGTCGCGTATTCCCAAAAGGTCTCTGTTGCTGCAGCGGAATCTTTCTCCGCCTGTACCTAATACATTGCTGCAGCACCTTCTGCCTCTGTCACCAAAAACCTCATCGCAGAAATCTTCTGCTGCATCCAATAAATCTTCACACCTTCGTCTGTCGCCAATGCCTAATACACCTCGGCAGCGTCCCGTTCCGTCAATACACCCGGGACCTCTCAAAGCAATTCTCTCGATTCCCGCAACATCGTCTCTGTCTCTTCTTCTACATCTATTTCTACAAGAACTCATCATAACACCTTATTCGTTTTATATTTTGAGCCAAGCTCATTATTACTATATTCAAAATTGTACAAAGTGTTACGGCTGTCCCAAAAAAATATTTATTATCCGCCTCCTATCGGAGGAAAGATGGCGATAACATCGCCATCTTTTATCGGTGCATCTAAATTAGAATGTTTGCCATTTATTAAATATATGGCAACATTTTCTGGAGATATTGATAAATGTTTAAGAACATCACCGGCAAGAGAAATAGAGTTAGAGTCAAGTTTAATTATTTTGTCTCTGCCATCACGCAGCGTTGCAAATAAACGTATTTCAATCATTTATACCACCGGAACTTCTTCTTTAAGCATTTCTTCTTCTAAACCTAATCTTATTAAAGTATCATTTGTAGGAAAAGCATCCACCCATCCTCGAACATTGTAATAATCAGGTAATGTAATATCAATTTTACTTAATTCGCCTTTTGACGGTCCTCCGGGAATAGGCTCTTCGGTCAATCGTTTTGGCAATCTATCATCTTCCGGCTTCATACCTGCAAATTTATTGAATATTCTTTCAAGGTTGTAAATACGCTCGCCTACTTCCAATAAATCCTCTGCCGTATAATCAGTTCCTGTTGCAGCATTAAGCAAAGCAGCATATTCCGGAGCTCCTAATGCAAAAGAGGAAAATAAGCACATTCCCATTGAATCAATACAAGCGGTTAAATCCTGGAAAATTTTTGCCCATGTAGCTTTTCCTTCAATACTGAAACGATCCAATGCTTCCGGCAATCCCAGTACTTCAGGAGAAATCAGGTATCCGCGCACATGGCAGCCGCCCCTGTTGCTGGTTGCATATGTGATACCTATTCCTTGAATTCCTCTTGCATCATAAGCAGGCATTTCTTGCTTTTTAACACTCATTGAATATTCCGGTACACCATAATGCTCGCAAAGACGATATGAGCCTTCTGCCATCAATTTTGCCAATTCATTATAGCCTTGACCCATTCGTTTCGTCCATTCCACTATTGCTTTGCCGCTTCCCCATTTTAAAGGTACTCCATCGCAATCTTCATCGGAAATATATCCTTTTTGATATAACTCCATTGCAGCGGCTATGGTGCAAGGAGTAGAAATAGCATCCAACCCATATTCATTACACATATAATTGGCTTCATTTATTGCAGGCAAATCATCTACACCGCAATTTGCTCCAAAAGCCCAAATAGGTTCATATTCAGGTCCGCCGATAATTTTTCCGTTAAAATCGATTACCCGGCCGCAGCCTATTGGACACCTATGACAAAAGCCTTGTTTCACTATATGATTTTCCTTCAATGTTTCTCCGGAAATTTTATCAGCCGTTTCAAAATACGATTCTTGCCAGTTCCTGGTAGGAAAGGAGCCAATATTATTCACAATATTCACCAATACCGGAGTTCCATAAGTTGGAAGCCCTGCATTAGTAACGCCGTTTTCTATGATTTTTTTCTGACAATCAGATGTAACTTGCCGCAGCTTATCCTTATCAAATGGCTCGATAACAGTACGTGAAGCAGTAACTGAAATAGCTTTTAAATTTTTCGACCCCATAACTGCTCCTACTCCGCTTCTTCCTGCTGCTCTATCCTTATCATTAATAATAGCTGCAAGAAGCGATAACTTTTCGCCTGCGGGACCAATGTTTAATATAGAAGCTTTAGGGTATAACTTAAGCATTTCTTCAACTAAATTCTCGGTTGTTTTTCCCCAGTACTCATTTGCAGACAAAATCTCTGCCCTTTCGTCATCAATATTGATATATACCGGTTCCTTTGCTTTTCCTTCCACAATAATTGCGTCCCAGCCGGCATATTTCAATTTTGCACCCCATACACCGCCTGAATTGGATGATGCAATCATACCGGTAAGCGGTGATTTAGTAACCACCATATAGCGTCCTCCTGTCGGGACACTTGTTCCTGTCATGGGGCCGTTGATGAAAATAATTTTGTTATCCTCTGATAATGGGTCAACGGTTGCAATTTCTTCATCAAACAAAATTTTAGTTCCTAATCCGCGGCCACCTATAAATTTTTTTGCCAAGTCAATGTTGAGTTCTTCAGGGTTTATCTCACCTGTAGTAAGATTTACCCTTAAAAGTTTTCCGTTGTAAGCTGTCGTCATTTTTTAACCCCCTTTATTAAAATTAAAAAATAAGGTGCTTCACGCACCTTGCATTGAAAACAAAAAAGGCACGCGCTAACACGGTACCTTTCCAAACACGGGAGGCGTTAATCATATTAACACCCATAGGTTTCTTTAAGAAACTCGGTCCATATCTATTATATCAAAGAATTAACTAAAATGGAAGGAAATGTTTATTAAATTAAGTAAAAAAGTAAATTTATTTGTGGTCAAAAAATAAAATGAGATTCAAGCGCATAGCATGACCCTCATTTCTATTTGAATATTATTTATTTAAATTATTATATTTGCTTACAAAAGGTTATATAATCCCAAAGTTTTAAGGTGTTGATATTTTTTTGCCATAATATCTGCCAGGCTAAGATCTAAGGCTTCGCACATTGATGCCAGATAGAACAGCAATTCACCCATTTCTTCTATAATTTTATCTTGGCATTTAGGACATAATTCACCTTCAATGTGAGTATCCAGCTCTTTTTGATTTTCTTCCAAAGATTTATGAGGTGAATATATTTGCTTTGTTGCATGTATTTCAATGCAGCCGCAATGTGTAGCAGACTTGAAAACGGCTCTGTTAAGCATGGATGTTTGTTCGTCAAGTTTTGTTACAATATCCAATATGCTCTTGTTCAACAATTGTAGATCAGCTGTTGATTTTTGAAATTCACTACAGTTGCACGTCATATTTTCAACTCCCTTCATATATTAGATTATACTTAAAGACAAGCACTAATGTCAATTACTTTTATTGTACATTTTATTAAACAAACCTTTTGATATTAAGCATAAAAAAAAACTGACAGAATAAAATATAAAGAGTATATATTTAGGGGGATGTTCATGAAAAGAATAATTTCGATAATTGCGATTATAGTATTTATTGCTGCACTTTTGTTTTTTTTCAGATACTTTAGGGGAAAGGGTGTACAAAACGTGAGTTTTGATAATATCAATCCTGAAGATATACCAAGACAAATCACTGAGGTACTTCCAAATTACAGGATGAAAGAGAAAGCTCTGGTTTGCAGAATAAATGACGAAATTTTTGTTGTCGTTACCAGGGGAGAAAAGAATACTGCAGGCTACGAGGTTAGAATAGATAAAATAACCTTAAGCAACGTAGATGGAGAAGGAGTACTTACTGTTTATGCAGAATACAAGGACCCGAAGCCGGGAGATGTAACAGCACAGGTTCTTACATATCCCTTTGCAGTAGTTAAAACCGAATTAGAAGAATTGCCCCAGAAGGTTGTTTTAGAAAAGAGCTACAAAAATTAGCATAAACAATAAGAATTAGGACTGTCTGTGGTTTCCGGCAGGTTGCTTTCAAATCCTCTATTAGTCACCATGAGAATAATCGAAGGATCCCATAATTGTTGAAAATATGAGATCCTTCAGGATTCGCCTTAAAGAGGATAATAATTAGTGTGCTTTGCTTACAACCCGAGCATTGAATGAGACAGTCCTGTTTTTTTTTATGCCTTTTATTCTTTATCAGAAAACCAATTAATAGTAAATCGTGACACACTTCTACCATGTAGCAGGTTATTGGCAGCAAGATATATCAGATTCAACTAATCTTTACTTGCTCTATAAGAATTAACTAAGTTTAAGTATTGACTTTTCCAAGAAGACAAACAATTATTGTAAATGTAATTTTCGATATATGATAAAGCTTGTTCGATACTCCAAGTATTATTATTTAAATTATTTCTTGCATTATTCATTATATTATCATAAATACTGAACATGGAGTCTTCATAGTTAAAAAGAAATCGCTGAAAATTAGACTGTCCATAGTAATATCCCATTAATGCACGTACATCTATAGTATGATCGATATTTCTTCCAGTACTGTAACCAGTGGAGTCATCATTGTCATAGTCATAAAATAAATGACGTGCATCGTTGCTAATTTCAAACATATCACTAAACTGATTTGGAATATATCCGATTGCTGGAAATAGTGGCAAAAATATTGTGTTTCCTGGTTCACCTTGAGCTAACCAAATAGTTGTGAGCGCACCATTGTCAGGATCATCATATTTTGAACCAACAATTACAACACTAAAAGTAGTACAAAATCTATTGGGGTAATATCCGGTAGCTCTTTCACCATCTACATCTGGCATGTCTCCTATGAATCTTGATAAACTTTCCCTATAATTATATCCATCTTCATATGGCATACCATAACCTCCAACATACTTCTGTATGAAATATCTGTAGTCAATAGATAAATCATCATCATCTCCATTCATATAGTGAGCATTATCATCCATTCTTGCTCCAACTCTCGTCCATCTTTTTACTGAACTTGGTGAGTACTCTCTATCATCTATTCCATCTGAAAACTCTGATACATTTACTACTTCATCATCAACAACAACTGTTTCATACTCATCAGTAAAAAACTCAAAACCATCAGCTCTTGTGTAGGTTACTTTTGCAAAATTTGTTCTCCAATCTATACCATTATAATAAAAAGGACCATATGAATTCTTATCATCATAATGAATACTATTATAATACTTAGTATCATTTATCATTGTTCCATAGTCCGCAGAGGTGACATTATCCCTTGTAAAGTCAGAACCACTGATCTCGAAAGTTGCCAAGCGACCTTCCCTGTCAAAAACCATAATAATTGAATTAGTATTTCTTGCATAATTTTCTGAATACCAACCGTCGTTACAATCCACCAAGAGTTGTTCAATATCATCTACAGTTTCGCATCTACTCAGTATTAGATGATTTAACATACCATTAGTAATGTCTCTAACATCCTGATCAGGAGTAAAACCTTGAGATTGTTGGAATTCATTACTTAATGTGTGAGCAGAAGTTTGTACTAATCCCAAGCCCTTTTCATTTGCTCCGGCCCAAGGCAGTATATAAGTGTTATGAATGGGCATGGGTGTACCAATCTCTCCGCTGCTTTTTTCAGCATTTTTTGTTTCATCATCATCAGACCTGATGTTACCGGGAACATAAGTGAATTTTGAGTCAGGATCAGTAATTCCAATGTAACTAATATAATTAGCATTTAGTGCTTCATAATAATAAGGATATGTTTTCCAACAGTCTTCTGTTTCCCATGAATCTCGGTTTTTCCAGATTACAGGTCTTCCATCGGTAGTGTATTCGCCAATTGCTCCGGCTATACTGCAGGCATATACATCAAAACAAGTAGACAATAATAAAATCAAAATTAGTGAGATAGCAATAATTTTCTTTTTCATAAAAAATACCCCCAATAAAAATTTACTTAATATAATGCAACAATTGTGCCAAATAAAGTATAATAAGGAAATAAATGTTAAAATTTATATAAATTCAAGATTAATAGAAAAACATGGAATATATCTTGAGTTTGCCAAAATCTTGTTTTATACTTAATGAAAAGGCTCCCATAATTTGTCTAAATAAATGGTGTTATAAATTTTATACAAACACATTGGAGGAAAAATGAAAAAGAGAATTACAATAATTGCAATAGATGAGAAAATGGCAGAGGGCTATAAGAAAGATATCAGGAATTTTTTCGAAGATACAATAGTAGTAGAAGCGTCGAGCATAGATAAGATTGAACAGGAAAAGAAAATAGAAACGGATCTTATTTTAATATCGGCCAATTCCATATTTAGGCTGGTAAAACCATATGCTCCTGTAGATTGTGAAATTATTACGATTAATAAGACTTTAAGTAAAAAAGGCTTTGAAAAAATAAAAGATTTACCGGAAGGCACAAATGCTCTTTTGGTAAATATAGGACCATATACAGCAGCAGAAACAATCCTTCTATTATATAACATTGCAAGAAAGGATATTGAGTTATATCCGTATTATCCCGGAATAAAAGAGTATCCAAAGTTAGACTTAGCTATTACACCCGGCGAAAAAGAAATCGTTCCCAAGAATGTGAAAAATATAATTGATATTGGAAACAGAGTTACTGATGTTAGTACAATTTTAAGCATTATTACTAACTTAAAATTAGATAAAGAAAAATATAAAAAGAAAATTTTTGAATATTATAATGAAACAATACCAAGCAATTATGCCATAAGTAATATAGTAACTGAGAATTTAAAACTGGAAAATCAAATTGATATATTATTTGAAAATTTGAATGAGGGAATCATCACATATGATCAAAATGGTGTGATAATAGATAATAATAGCAGTGTTGGTAGTTTAATTAAAGTAGATACACAGGATTTAACCGGGAAAAAGATAATGGATGTGTTTCCGATAAAAACAGGTGAGTTATTATTATCCGACTCTATAGAAAGGGTATTGAAAATAAATGATAATGATATAATTGTTACTATTGTTCCGGCAAAGAATGTTGGGTTAAACAATGGAGGCATAATAATACTAAAGAAATTTAGCGACGTAGAAAGAAAAATGCATGAACATAGAAAGACAGTTATAGGAAAAGGGCATAAGACTAAGTATACTCTCAATGATATTATTGGAAGCAGCCCGGAGATAAAAAAATGTAAGCAGACAGCAATAAGAATGGCAAAATCAGAGTCTGCTGTATTAATAACCGGAGAAAGCGGCACTGGCAAAGAACTTTTTGCTCATGTTATACACGATAATTCAAATCGAAAATATAATCAGTTTGTTGCAGTAAATTGCTCATCCTTTCCGGAAAACTTACTGGAGAGTGAATTGTTTGGTTATGAAGACGGTGCCTTTACGGGTTCTAAAAAAGGTGGTAAACCGGGTTTATTTGAAATAGCTCACGGTGGTTCTCTTTTTTTGGATGAAATCGGTGAAATGCCGATGCATTTACAGAATAGATTGCTGAGGGTTTTGCAAGAACATGAAGTAATGAGGATAGGAGGAGATAATGTTATTCATGTAGACGTGAGAATAATAACTGCGACTAATACAAATATTGAGGATAAAATTAAGCAGGGAAGTTTTAGGAAGGATTTGTATTATAGATTAAATGTGCTCCCTTTACACATACCTCCATTAAGAGAAAGAAAAGGTGATGTTTTAGAAATACTTGATTACTATAAGAAAAAGTTTAAAGGTAAATTTGTTTTGTCTGATGAGGTAAAAGATTTATTTGAAAACTATATCTGGGAAGGCAATGTGAGACAGCTTAAAAACTATATTGAGTACTTTGCAAATTTGGACAAGCTGGTTATAAAAATAGAAGATATTCCCGGTACTATTGTGAAAAACGTGATTGCTGCAATCAATAATAATGAAGTTATTCTTGATAATGAACAAACTGGCAGTTCTGATGAAGATATTTATTTATTAATTTTAAAAATCCTATATGAATTTCATAAGCAAAAGAAAAAAATCGGCAGAAAGCAAATGTCAATAGAATTAGAAAAATATAATGAATATAAAAGCGAACAAGAAGTTAGAAAGTATTTTATATTTCTTGAGCAAAATAATTATGTATCAATAGGAAGCGGCAGAGGCGGAACACAAATAACCAAAGATGGTATTGAGAAATTAAACAAGACCACCAAACTGTAATAATTGTATAAACTTGTAATTAATAATACAATTGTTACAGTTTTTTGTATTACAAGAGTTATTCTATATTAATTATTTTGCCATTAACACATGATATTTGTTGGCACAAGATTTGCATTATTTTAAAACAAATAATGTTGGAAAAGGTGAAAGTATGAAACCTGTAATCGGTATAACTTCTTATTACGTAAAAGCTTATGAAATAGAACAATGCAGACCAAGAGGAGTAATGGGTCAAGATATGCTAATGTCAACCATAGACTATTCAAGTGCAGTTGAAAAAGCCGGTGGGATACCTTTAATTATTCCGATAATAAACAGCATTGAGTTGATAGAGGATCTTGTGGAAAAAATAGATGGTCTTATACTTTCAGGCGGTCCTGATATATACCCCCTTTTATATAACTCTTCTATAAGTGTCGGATCAAAAAAAATAGTAACAGAAAGAGATAGATTCGAACTTGAATTACTCGGAAAGGTATTGGGCAAAAACAAACCTGTATTTGGTATATGCAAAGGATTTCATATGCTTAATATTTATTACGGGGGAACCTTATATCAAGACATTTATTTGGAATGCAATACAAACATAGCCCATTCCGGAAGCAAAGCATCATGTTATGAACCATGTCATACTGTTTATTTTGAGAAAGACAGTATTTTTTTTGATATATTTAAAAGCGATTCCTATGTTAATAGTTATCATCATCAAGCAATAAAGAATCTTGGTTCAGAACTGAAAGCAGTGGGATGGTCGACAGACGATAATTTGATTGAAGCCGTTGTCCATAAGGATAACGATTTCGTATTAGGCGTTCAATGGCACCCTGAAATGATGGTTGGTCATTATAAAGAACAGTTGGAAATATTTAAATATTTTATAAATTTAATAAGGAGGAATAAACATGACCAAAATTAGATTATTATTACTGGTGCTGGTATTTTTAATGGCATTCAATCTTTCAGCGTGTACGGAAGCAGCAAAAACAGACCAGACAAATGAAGATGAAGGGACCGAATCCGAGGCTCCAATTGAACTAAAGGCTGAAGATAAGGTGCCTGCTATTGAATTTTGGATTACATCCCAGACATATGATTCAATAAGATATGAAGCAGGTCATATGATATCTGATGCCTGGAAGGAACTGGGATTTGATGTTGATGTAAAGACCATGGAATGGACAACTATGTCAGCCGAAGGCATGTCAGCACATAAACATGGAGCTTTTATGGTTCAGTGGGGTGGCAAAGCAGAGAGAATTGATCCCTTCCATTGGTTGTATACAATGCATTATTCTGAAGAGAGCGGTGAAGGCGGGTATAATATTGCAGGTTATAAAAATGCAAAATATGACAAATTAGCTGATGAGTTTGTAACAATAATGGATGATGACATAAGAAAAGAAAAGTCAAACGAAATGCAGAAAATATTAGCTTCTGATGTGCCACAACCTCCGATAGTACATAGGTTGGTGACACAAGTCTACAATAAAGACAGGTTTACCAATGTTATGCCATCAATGGGTGAAGGCTTATACAGCTTTTGGAACTGGATAAATATAGAGCCTTTAACTGAGGATGCCGTAATAAAATTTGGAGCAGTAAATGATATTAAATTGCTTAATCCCCTTACTACTACAACAGGACAAGATATCTATATTTTGAACCTCATATATGATACCTTAGTGAAAGTAGATGTAAATGGGCAAATAGTACCATGGCTTGCAGAGTCATTCAATGTTATAGATGATAAAACAATTGAAGTCACTCTAAGGGATGATGTTAAATTCCATGATGGAAGCCCCGTGACTCTTGAGGATGTCAAATTTACTTTTGATTTTGCAAAAGAAGTGAAAGCTCCGTATTATATGTCTAAGATAAAAGCAATAGAATCAGTAGAAATCACCGGAGATAATAAATTAGTGTTTAAACTGTCAGAACCTTTTGCGCCATTTATGTCAAATGGATTAGCCTTAGTAGGAATACTTCCAAAACATATATGGGAAAGCAAGTACCAAGAATTAGGAGCTGAAGGTATATTATCCTGGCCTAATACACCGACAATCGGCAGCGGACCTTTCATGTTCGATTATTGGAGACCAAACGAAGAGATGATGCTAAATTCCAACAAAGAACATTTTTCCAACCCCAAAATTGATGGTATATTGAGAATACCATATGCCCAGGCATATGGGATAATTCAAGCCTTGATATCAGGAGAAATCGATATAACCGGTCAGAATATGCTTCCCCTTGATTTGGAAGAAATTGAGAAGGTTGATTCTCTGCAGACTATAGATATAGCGGATCAAGGCTCTTATATGCTGCATTATAACATGAGAAAACAACCCTTTAACGATGCACATGTAAGAAGAGCGTTGACATATGCAATACCAAAGCAGGCAATTGTTGATGTAATATTTGGAGGAAAAGCATTAAAGGCATTTTCTGTAGTAGGTGAAATTAATGAAGCCTGGCATAATCCTGATATAGAAAAAATTGATTATGATATGGAAAAAGCCAGAAAGGAACTAGAAAACGCAGGATTCAGATGGGACGAAAATGGCATGTTATATTATCCTGAAAACTATGTTCCTTTGGAATACCTGGACTGATTTTCACTGGAGCTGGATTCTCCAGCTCCTTGTATTATTATATAGTTTATAATGGGAGCTGTTAAATGAAATTATTGAAGTATATACTTAAACGAGTAGGTATGCTTATTATTACAATGTTGGTATTAATAACAATAATATTTTTCCTGTTTAGAATATTGCCCGGTAATCCTGTCAGCATGTATATAGATTCAGGTTTGGACAGAGAATCTCAAGAGTTATTGCTTCGGCATTACGGGTTGGATAAGCCGTATTTTCAACAATACATTATTTATTTAAAAAATTTGATAAAGGGAGATTTGGGGAACTCATTTCAATACGGCAAGCCTGCAATTGAGGTTATATACGAGAGATTCTGGAATACCGTGATACTGATGCTTACGTCAATTATTATTGCCTTTGCAATAGGAATTGCAATAGGTGCAGTATTGGCATGGAAAAGAAATACAAAATTTGACTTAGTAGGAACAATTATAGCCTTAATTGCCAGATGCATTCCTGCATTTTGGACCGGGATGATATTACTATTAATATTTTCTTATAAATTAAATTTTTTACCGGCTGGGGGCATGCATACACCCGGTGTAAGATTTGACAGCATTGTGCAAAAGTATTTTAATTTAGATTTTTTGAAGCACATGATCCTTCCAACCATTACTTCCGCATTTTATTCACTGGCCACACCACTGCTGGTAATGCGGACATCAATGTTGGAAATAGTTAAGGAAGATTATATAGAAATGGCTTATGCAAAAGGATTGCAGGAAAAATATATAATAAAAAAACATGCCGTGAGAACAGCATTGCTTCCCGTAATAACAATTTTTGCGGTTCAGGCAGGTGCTGCAATTGGTGGAGCAGTGCTGATAGAAACAGTATTCAGATGGCCGGGAATGGGCAGAGAAATTGTGCTTGCTGTTTCCTACAGAGATTATCCCTTGGCTCAGGCTGCATTTCTTCTCATAGGTCTGATGACAGCTCTTTTCAATCTTATAGCAGATATATTATATGCATTATTGGACCCGAGGGTAGCACTTTCATAAGGAGGATTATTATAATGAAAAAAATAAAACGGTTTTTAAAAGGTAATATAGCTGGTCTTGTCGGATTCTTCATATTTATTTTCTTTGTAATAATTGCAGTAACAGCCGATTATTTAGCTCCTTATGATCCAATGGAAATTCTATATAATGATGACGGCACGGTTAAAAGATTACAACCGCCTTCTAAAGAACATATTCTCGGAACCACTTATATGGGAAGAGATGTTTTATCGCAATTAATTGTAGGCTCAAGGGTAGCAGTACTGGTAGGCACAATATCTGCCATATGTGTTGCATTTATAGGCACAAATATTGGGCTTATAGCCGGGTATTATGGGGGGGTTACCGATAATTTAATTATGAGATTTGTTGATGTAGTGTATGGAATACCATTTCTTCCTTTTTCGCTGATATTGGTTGCTATATTGGGACCGGGAGTTAAAAATATTATATTGGCTATAGTGCTAATTACATGGAGAAATTCATCAAGAGTTATAAGATCTCAAGTATTGTCATTAAAGAACAGAACCTTTATCGAAGCAGCAAGATTAAGCGGCGCCGGTAATGCAAGGATTATTTACAAGCATATTGCACCTAATGTCATTCCTTTATCCATGGTTTATGTTTCCACGACTATGGCTTCAGCGATAATGACCGAATCAAGTTTAAGCTTTCTTGGATTCGGAGATCCCACACAGATGAGCTGGGGAAGAATATTATTTTCATGTTATTCATCCCAGGCAATGTTTAAAGCATGGTGGTGGATGATTCCACCGGGTATAGCAATAGCGTTTCTGGTATTATCAGGATATTTGATGGGAAGAGCTTTTGAGGAATTAGCCAACCCTAAACTGAGGGAGAGATAGATTGAATAATTCAGATAATAACAATCTTGAAAGGGCATATATGTATGAAATTATTGGATATTAAAGATTTAAGCATTTTATACAAAACAGTTGAGGGAGATATTCGAGCAGTCGACAAAGTATCTTTAGCTTTGGATGATAGGGAAATATTGGGAATTGTCGGGGAATCAGGATGCGGCAAAACTACGCTTGTGAAAGGAATAATGGGCCTCCTGCCTCATAATGCCAAAATCTCCGGAGGCGAAATATATTTTAACAACACAGATTTATTAAAACTAACATATGAGCAAATGAGACAAATCAGGTGGAAAGATATTTCAATGATAACTCAAAGCGCAATGAATTCTCTAAATCCCGTATACAAGGTCGGATGGCAAATTGTTGAAGTAATACGTGCTCATACAGATGTATCGAAGGAAGAGGCATATAAAAAAGTAGAAGAGTTGTTTGAACTTGTGGGTATCGAAAAGGGAAGGATGAACAATTATCCTCACCAGTTCAGCGGCGGGATGAAACAAAGAGCGATTATTGCAATGGCTTTGGCTCTGGACCCCAAACTTATAATTGCAGATGAACCGACAACCGCCCTTGATGTAGTAGTTCAATCACAAATACTTCAGAGAATCAATCATGTACTGGAAAAATATAATGGATCTATGATTCTTGTAACTCATGACATATCCGTTGTTGCGCAAACCTGTAATATGGTGGCAGTTATGTACGGCGGTGTCATAGTGGAATATGGTCCTGTGAAACAGGTATTGAAATATCCAAACCATCCATATACTATGGGATTAAATAATGCATTTCCAAGTTTAACCGGTGAAAAGAGACAGTTGATATCTATACCCGGTTCACCGCCAAATCTTATGAAAGATTTAAAAGGGTGCGGGTTTAAAGACAGGTGTCCATTTGCTGTGCAAAAATGTTTTATTGATGAACCAAAACAAACAAGTATAATTAAGGGATTTTACTATTGTCATAGAAATGATGAAATAGATAAACTGAGAGGGTTGGCAAAAAAACAAGAAATATGGCATGAAGAATTTCTTAAGGAAGTGACAATATGAATATTACAAAAAAGAATCAGTTTATAATTGAGGCTTTCAATATAAAAAAAGAATTTATGGTAAAAATAAAAAAAAATGCTTTAACTTCCGAAGAAAAAATATTAAAAGCTGTTGATGGCATTGATTTAAGTGTAAATCCCGGGGAGATATTAGGGATAGTCGGGGAATCGGGATGCGGAAAAACAACTACAGCTAAATTGCTGTTAGGTTTGTACAAGCCGAGCAGCGGGTGTATCAAATTTAAAGGTGAAGATGTCTCGGAGTTTAGAGGGCAAAAGATTAAGGATTTCAGACGAAATGCACAAATGATATTCCAGGATCCCTATGAGTCATTAAATCCAAGGTTTAAAATAGAAGAAGTTTTAATTGAGCCCCTTAAAATTCATAACATAGGGAGCAATCGCAAGGAAAGGTATGAACTGGCTGAAAAAATCTTATATGATGTAGGATTGAAACCTCCAAAAACTTATTTGGAAAGATATCCTCATGAGATGAGCGGAGGTCAAAGGCAGAGGGTTTCTATAGCCAGAGCACTAATATTAAATCCTTCTTTTTTAATTGCAGATGAACCTGTTTCTATGCTTGATGTATCAATAAGAGCAGGTATAATGAATCTTCTTACCAAGATGATTGAAGAAAGGAATTTAGCTTCAATCTGTATCTCTCATGATTTATCACTGATAAGATATGTGACTGAATATACCGCTGTCATGTATCTGGGAAAAGTTGTTGAAAAAGCATCAACGGAAAATCTAATAAAGAAAAGATATCATCCTTATACAGAAGCACTGATGGAAGCTGTGCCAAACCCTGATCCGGATTATAAAACTAATATATCCAAGATAAGAGGTGAAGCGCCAAATCCTGTAAATGTTCCAACCGGTTGCAGGTTTCACCCAAGATGCATAAAATCCATGGATATATGTAAAGAAAAGGAGCCCCGGGAAATTGAAATTGAAAATAACCACTTTGTATTATGTCATTTGTATAATAAATGAGCAGTAGTTATAAATATTATAGAAAGGACTTATAAAATGAAAGCATTAATACTTGAAGAAATAACAACAAGTGAATTGAAAAAGTATATTGACAATATAAAAATAGCAGTAGTACCAACAGGTTCGTGTGAACAGCATGGCCCAAATACTACATTTGCTACCGATACCGTAAGAGCATATGAAATTGCAAAATTATTAGGAGTTAAATATGGAAAAGACTTATTGATTTGCCCACCTATCGGATATGGAATTTCCCCCCATCATATGAATTTTACGGGGACCATAACACTGAGGATAGAAACATATGTATCAGTTATGATGGATATTGCATGGAGCTTAAAGGAACATGGAATAAAGAAAATATTATTTTTAACAGGACATGGCGGTAACAGGAATGCGTTAAGTACAGTTATAACAAAAATCAAGATGGAGTACAATATTGAAGCATATTGGGCAGGTACAGGTTCAGGCTTGGTTAAGGACTTGCTTGATAAAAAAGGGTGTTCGGAAATCAGGGGACATGCCTGTGAAGCTGAAACGTCACAGAGCTTGTATTTGGCTCCATGGTTAGTGAAAGAAGATAAGCTCGAAAAAGGCAAATTAATAAAAGACAATAAATATATTTATAAAGAAATAGTAAGAGATGGAGGAGTGTTTTGGGACTTTTCAAGTATCACTGAGAACGGAGCACTTGGAGATGCAACAAAATCAAGTATTGAATTGGGTAAGGAAATAACAGATTTGGTAATTGATAGATTATCAGATATGATAGATAAAATAATACTTTGAAACATAATGGATTTATTAAATGTCCATAAATACAGTATTATTAGTAATACAAGATCATAAAAAAGATTTTGTTTTGTTGCATTGTTTTATATAGGTTAAGGAAATGCTGATATAGATGAATTTTTATTATGTCAAAGACTGTCTTTTTATGAGATTTCATGCAAATCTCGTAAAACAGTCTTTTTTTTATAGCCCGAACCCTAATTATCATATGAAACCTGCAATGAATAACCGTATTTTTATAGTGAACACATTTAGGATTACATATATTTTTATATATGTTAAAAATAAACATTTCATTTTTTTTAAAAATAAAGTAAAATATTATAATAATAGTTGAAATTTTGTCATTTTGTGTTATATTAATATTATACGCTATGAGGTGAAACAGTGATTGAGTTTAATAATGTTACAAAGATATATAAGAAAACTTTTACCGCTGTAAAAAATGTCAATTTAAAAATTGATAAAGGCGAATTTATCTTCATTGTAGGAAAAAGCGGAGCAGGTAAAAGTACCTTAATAAAATTATTGCTTAGGGAAATAAGTCCTTCGGAAGGAATTATTACATATAATAATCAGGATATTAATAAAATCAGAAAAAGAAGCGTGGCGGAATACAGAAGGCGTATCGGCTTTATTTTTCAAGACTACAGGCTGCTTCCTAAGATGACTGTATATGAAAATATTGCATTTGCCATGGAAATGATTTGTTGTCAGGCAAAAAACATTCGAAGAGAGGTTCCACTGGTTTTGAGCATGGTGGGATTAAGCGATAAGGCCAAATATTATCCCGATGAATTGTCAGGAGGAGAGCAGCAGCGTGTTGCTATTGCAAGAGCTATTATTAATAAACCTGAAACCGTAATTGCAGACGAGCCTACAGGTAATTTGGATATGGAAACATCTAAGGAAATAATGAAAATATTGACGGAAATAAACAGGCGAGGAACTACGGTTATTATGGCAACACACGACAGAGAAATAGTAAATCAGTATCAAAGAAGAGTAGTTGAGCTTAAAAACGGTATTGTTATCAGAGACATCAAGGCAGGGGGATACAGCTATGAATCCGAAGAAGATTAGCTATATATTCAGACAGGCATTTAAAAGTATGTGGCGAAATCGAATGATGGGTTTTGCTTCCATAGGCTCAGTCTCGGCAGTACTGATAATTCTCGGATTTGTTTTAATACTGGTATTAAATATAAATAATATGGCAATGGTTGCCAAGGAAACTTTCGACCAAATTGCAGTATATATAATGGAAGGCGTGGATGATGAGCAAATAGAGGAAATGGGTAACTCCTTCAGAAAAATCGACGGAGTAATGGGAGTTGCATTCCAAACAAAGGACTATGCTCTTGAAAAGGTTAAGGAAGATTGGGGCGAAGATGCTATTTTACTGCAGGATTTAAGACACAATCCTTTTCCAAACACATATATTGTACAGCTTTCCGATGTAAGCAAGGCAGATAAAGTAATTGCACAACTGCAGACTTTTGAAGGTGTTGATAAGGTAAGGTATTATCAGGATGCCGTAAACACCCTTATAAAGTTAGCTGATTTTGTTAAAAAATTTGGAGCAGGCATAATAATAATACTTTTATTAATAAGTGTATTTATTATATCCAATACAATCAAGATTACGGTTTTAAGCAGACAAAGGGAAATTGAACTTATGCAATATATCGGAGCTACCAACGGATATGTCAGAGGACCTTTTATACTGGAAGGTGTCATGTTGGGACTATTGGGCTCTGTATTGGCAATTTTACTTATTATGCTTGGTTATAATTATACCATCGATTATCTCGCCGGTCGTTATGTTGCACTTATATCGGGAATGTCAGGATACTTGGTCGGCGTTGAAATGGTACTGTATGACCTTATCATAATTTTTATGACAATAGGAATAGGTATCGGAGTATTAGGAAGCTTGGTTTCATTGAAAAAATTCTTGAGCATTTAAGGAGTGTATTATGTTTAGAAAATGTGTCGCTGTTATTCTGTTAATAATAACAATAATAGGTATTTTTCCGGCAAATGCAGGAGGAAGTATTGCTGATCTAAGGTATAAGCAGAAACAAATAGAGCAGCAAATCAAAGACATACGTAAAAAGGCAGAAGAACTTAAAGGCGAAAAGAAAAGTATTGAAGCTGAAATTCAAATTCTTGACAGTGAGCTCAGAGCATTAACTCTGGAAACCGAAAAACAAGAAGTTCAAAAGCAAGAGCTAAATATGCGAATAGCAGAATCAGAGCAAAAAATTGCTGAGCTGACTGATGAAATAGATAAGAATAATATGCTTTTGGAGCAACGCTTAAGAGCTATGTATATGAACGGAACAGGCGGATATCTGGAAGTAATTCTCAATGCCGAAAACCTTATCGATGCATTAACAAGAATGGATTTGATTCAATTAATCGTTAAAAGCGATGTTGAATTACTAAAAACTATAAATGAACAAAAGAAAGAAGTTGAGGAATTAAAAGCTGCCCAGGAAATCAGAAGGCATGAGCTGACTGCAGTAATTAATGATTTAAATATTAAGCAAAATGAAGTATTAATAGCTTCTCGTTCAAAAGAAAACTACATGTCCAGCCTGCAAAATAATATTGAAGAAATTCTAAGACAGGAAGCTGCCATGGAAGAGCAGTCAAAGCAAATCGAAAAAGACATTATAGCATTACAGCGTGCTGTTGAATATGCAGGAGGCGAATTACTGTGGCCTCTCCCCGGACATTACAGGATTACATCCGAATATGGAGGAAGGATTCATCCGATAACAGGGGTTTGGTCAACTCATGGAGGTACGGATATTGCAGCTCCATACGGAACGAATATTCTATCATCAAATGACGGGGTTGTAATATATGCAGGATACCATTATTCTTACGGCAATTACATAATTGTTGACCATGGGGGAGGAATTGCAACACTCTATGCCCATTGCTCAAAGTTGTTGGCTTCAGAGGGACAAGCAGTAACTAAAGGCGAGCCCATTGCAAAGGTTGGCTCAACAGGAGAATCTACGGGAAATCACCTTCATTACGAAGTAAGACTTAACGGAGTCAGGAAAAACCCGATGGAATATTTAAAGTAATGATAGTTAGGGACGGTTCTTTTCAATCACACGAAAAGAGCCGTCCTTGATATTCTAAATAAGGAGTAATTATGAGAATTGGAATAGTCGGTTTTGGAGGAGTAGGCAGAGCATTTTTAAATTTAATTTATAACAAAAAAAATAAATTGGAAAGTGAAGGAATTTATTTTCAGGTTAATTATATAATAGGCAGAACCGGTGGAGTTTATAATAAGCATGGCATAGATTTACATAAATTTATTAACTTTCTTTTCGATGAAAAAGACATAACCAAGTATTGTGACGGGGGAAAAGCAGAAGATATAAATTTTGAGCTTATGCTCAATAATAAGGATATAGACTTAATGGTTGAAATGACACCTACCAATAAAGAGACCGGAGAGCCCGGCATGACTCATATCACAAGGTGTCTTGAAAACAATATCAATGTAGTGACATCTAACAAAGGACCCATACTGCTGGCTTATCATAAGTTATATAATTTGGCTAAAGCTAATAAGGTACAACTGGGTATCGGTTGTACAACGGGAGGGGCACTGCCTTCTATTAACGGAGGATTTATCGATTTGGCCGGAGCCGATATTATTTCTATTGAAGGAGTTTTAAACGGAACTACGAACTTCATTTTAAAAGAGATGGAGGATACAGGCTGTAATTATGACGATGCCCTGAAGGAAGCTCAAAGGCTGGGTATAGCTGAAACAAATCCGGCTCTCGATGTTGAAGGATTTGATACTGCTTCAAAACTGTTAATATTAACAAATGTATTGATGAATACGGAAAAAACTATGGATGATATATTTATAGAAGGCATTACAAAATTAACACCCCATGATATAAATAGAGCAAAATCCATGAACAAAAAATATAAGCTGGTAGGTAAAACACAAATTCTTGATAATAAAATAGAAATGGAAGTAAAACTGCAATTGCTGGACCCCTCCAATCCTTTATACGGAGTTGAGGGTAAGAATAAAGCAGTAAGATATATATCCGACACATTAGGGGAATTAACGATTATGGGCGGAGCTTCGGGAGTTACTCCTGCAGCAGCTTCAATATTGCGAGACATAATAAATATTAACAGAGGTTACAAGTTTGTAAAGTAGATTTTTAGTTGGCTGGGGACGGTTCTTTTTGTTCTTGAAACAAAAAGAACCGTCCCTACTTTCACGCCACGATAATCGAGTATACTCTGTGTTTGTCATCCTGAGTGTAAGCGAAGGATATCAAATCAGAGCTGTTTTTTTGGTTTCATCCATCAATTCGTCTAATTTTTCTGCGTTCATGGTTTCATATTTCAACAGGTATTGAGCAATTTTATCAACAACTGCTTCATTTTCTCTAATTATCGCCATGGCGCTTTCATATGCTTCTTTTGTCATTTCTTGGGCTTCATCCTTGATATTGTCTAAATAATATTTAATAAATCTTTCATCAATGCATGTGTTTTGAGTATTTTTGCCCATGCCGTAATTGCAGATAATTTCATAAATAATATTTGTGGACTCTTTAATATCATTTGAAGCACCCGTCGATATTTCACCGATAAATATTTCTTCGGAAGCTCTGCCTGCAAGAAGTACAATTACTTTGTTGCAAAGCTCGTTTTTCGTGTAGAGGAATTTATCTTCCGTAGGGAATTTTAAAACATATCCCAGGGCTTTGTCTCTTGGAATTATTGAAATTTTCTGAACTTGGTCTATATTAAGAATTTTAGCAGCAACTGCATGACCTGCCTCATGATATGCAACAATTCGTTTTTCCTTGTCTGTTACCGTGGAATGTTTTATTTCCAAACCCGCGGCAATTTTTTCGATAGCAAATTCAAAATTTTCATTGGTAATTTTTTTTGATTTTTCCTTTATTGCTTTAAGTGCTGCTTCATTTGCTATGTTGGCAAGCTGAGCTCCGGAAAACCCGTGAGTTTTAATGGCAATATCCTTAAGCTGAACCTTTTTGTCAAGAGGTTTGTTTTTAGTGTGAACTTCCAAGATTTTAAGTCTGGAATGAAAATTAGGGTTTCCGACATAAATTTTTCTGTCAAATCTGCCGGGCCTCAGCAAGGCTTCATCCAATAAGTCCAGCCTGTTGGTTGCAGCAATAACAATTACATTGCTGGTGTTGTTAAATCCGTCAAGCTCAATTAATAGCTGGTTTAGGGTTTGATCCTTTTCATTGTTGCTGTCGGCATTTCTTTTGGCACCAAGAGCATCCACTTCATCTATAAAAATTATACTGGGTGCTTCCTTTCGAGCTTTTTCAAATATGGTTCTCACCCTTTTAGCACCTACACCTACATATTTTTCTACAAATTCCGAGCCGCTCGAATAAATGAATGTTGCTTTTGCTTCTCCTGCTATTGCTTTAGCAATAAGTGTTTTGCCGGTTCCCGGAGGTCCGTATAAGAGTATGCCTCTTGGAACCTTTGCATCCATTAACCTGTATTTATCTTCATTATTCAAAAAATCTATAATATCCATTAAATCTTCTTTAATCTCCTCAAGTCCTGCCACGTCATTAAAGCTTATTTGAATTTTTTGCTCATCAATTTTTTTCTTATCAAAATATGTTACGGTGGAAGCTATCTCATTTACTTCCATATCATCATCTTGTTTCTTATTTTTCATATAATAAAACATTGCTTTAGAAATAAACATTGTATATAATAGTAACGGAGTAAAATATAGTAGTGGTAGTTTAATGTTTTGAGGTAGTGTAGCAAATAAAAGAATATATACTATAAAGAAAATTATTAATGGGAAATATTTAATTTTCATATTACCTCCTTATGTCGAAAACTCTAAATATTTTTATTGATATCTTTATCTTTACCATTACAAAAAAAGTTATCACGTAATTCTATAAATAATTGTTGACATTTATTGTTATGTTGTATATACTGTTAAAGTGTTCAAGAAGAAGTAACCGCTTCTCACCTTGCGGCGTTTTATGAACTGCCGGCAAGGTTAAAAAATAAATGCAATTTTGTATTTTTTTAGATGGCGGTGAAAATCGCTGTTTTTTTTATAGCGCTGACCCATTTTTAGAGGTATGGGGACACACTTTGAATAGAAATATAATATAATATATTATTATATATAAGAAACATCTGAAATTTTAGGAGGGATGGATTATTAAGGAACTTCAAATCAACGAGCAAATTCGTGAGAAGGAAGTAAGAGTTGTTGACTCTGATGGTAGCCAGCTTGGCATTATAAGTACAAAAGAGGCTTTAAAGATTGCGGAAAGCAAAAAGCTTGACTTGGTGAATGTATCGCCTAATTCAGATCCGCCGGTGTGCAGGATTATGAATTACGGGAAATATAAATATGCTCAGGCAAAAAAGGAAAAAGAGTCTAAAAAGAAGCAAAAAGTAATAAGTGTCAAAGAAATCAGAATGACACCAAATATTGAAGAGCATGACCTGGCAGTCAAAGCTAAGAATGCATCAAAATTCCTTATAGACGGTGACAGAGTTAAAGTTGTTGTGCGTTTCAGAGGAAGAGAACTTGGAAAGATGGATAGGGGCAGAGAAGTATTGATGCAATTTGCTGAAATGACATCAGAATATTCTACAATAGATAAACACCCTGTTGTAGAAGGCAAAAATATGTCTATGTTTTTGACCCCGAAAAAATAACTAAAGGAGGAACCACTATGCCAAAAATTAAAACAAACAGATCAGCTGCAAAGAGGTTTAAAAAAACCGGAAGCGGTAAAATACAAAGAGCAAAATCAGGCAAAAATCATTTCACAGGGAAAAAAGCTTCTAAATCAATCAGAAATTTAAGGAAAGGTACATTGGTATCAGGAGCTGACGAAAAGAAAGTAAATAAATTAATACCATATTAATATGGAACATAAGGAGGAACAACAATGGCAAGAGTAAAAGGTGCTGTAAATGCTAAGAAAAACCATAGAAAAATATTGAAACTTGCTAAAGGATATTACGGAGCAAAGAGTAAATTATATAAAACAGCAAACCAAGCAGTTATGAAGTCACTTTCATATGCTTATGTAGGAAGAAAATTA
>Ga0208195_1001407_pt1 | contig 26441 bp, 23 predicted proteins | sample AD_UKC077_MetaG_FD_184441 | JGI IMG/M metagenome (GOLD analysis project Ga0208195, IMG submission 184441) | Active sludge microbial communities of municipal wastewater-treating anaerobic digesters from USA - AD_UKC077_MetaG (SPAdes) (version 2) | ecosystem: Engineered > Bioreactor > Anaerobic >...
ATGGCCGGCAATATTCTTGATACTAAAATGCCAGTCGGCATGGCAATCAAGGTTGGTGGCGCGGCCTTGAAGGCGGCTAGTTTGGCAAAAATAGCCGTCGGTTTATAATTAAAAAGTTTTAAATTTATGACGACGACAGTTCGTGAAAAAGCAAAAAAATTAGGCGGGCTCTTGGCTGCTTCGCCGATCGCTCATGACCTAAAAATGGCGATTTTAGAAAACTTGGCCAAGATGACGGAAAGACATATTGACGCGCTCGTTGTTTGCTTGGAGAACGAGGCAAAAGGCATTGAAATTCTGATAAAAGAGGCTGATGATTTTGCCGAAGCGCAGGACGCTGATTGGGACAAGGTGGCTGAAGAACAAGTTGACTTGGCGGCCAAGATTGTTTCGGAGGAAGTCAGACAGTTGGAAAAAGAAGATCAAATAAGTGCCTTGCGGCAAAATATCATAAACCAGACTGAAGGCCCTTCCGCTTAATTTTCGTTAATCAGTTTTAATACTTTTTCCAAAAGTTTTTTATCAGTTGGGTTAAACCAACTTATTCGTTTATCTCTTTTGAACCAAGTTATTTGTCTTTTGGCGTAGCGGACGATTTCTTTTTCTAATTCCTTTATCATTTGTTCCCGGCTAGTTTTCTTTTGTTCCAAAAGAGCTAGGTATCGATATTCCAAACCCAGTTCCTCCATTCGTCGCCAAGACAAGCCTTGTCGGTGGAGTTTCTTGACTTCGGCAACCAGACCTAATCTCATTCGGGCCAAGAGCCGGTCTTTTATCTTCTTTTCCAAATCTTTAGAATCTGGTTTGAGGCCAATTTGAATAAAATTAAAAGGAGGATTGGCAAATTGTAATTTGGGCACTTGACCAAACGCCTTGCCAATTTCAATGGCGCGAATGAGGCGAACCGGGTTATTTTCATCTATGTTTTTTGCTCTTTGGGGATCTATTTTCTTTAAGATTGAAAAAAGTTCGTGGATTGTTTTGCCCTGTAATTCTAAACGAAGTTTTGGGTTTGGCGGCACATCTGGCAAAATTAAATTATCTACAATTGCTTGAATATAAAAACCGGACCCGCCGACAATAATGGGGGTTCGGCCACGCTTAATTATTTCTGTAATCTTTTTGTTGGCCAGTTTTTGATATCTTGCGACAGAAAATTTTCTTTTGGGACTGGCGACGTCTAGCAGGTGATGCGGAACACCCCCCATTTCTTTTTTGGTGACTTTGCCGGTTCCCAAATCAAGCCCTTTATAAACTTGGCGAGAGTCAGCCGAAATGACTTCCCCGCCGATTTTTTGGGCAACCTTGATAGATAGAGCCGTTTTGCCGGAGGCGGTAGGTCCTAGAATGACAACGATTTTTGGTTTTTCCGACATTTTTAATCTTTATCCAATTCTAAAACATCTATAAATTTTTCAGATTTTTTTGATAGCTTGATATTCAAAGCAGAGCTCGTTAAATAGGCTACCTATTGTTGGCTAGCGTACTTTGTGCCGAAGGAGGGACTTGAACCCTCACACCTTGCGGTACACGATTTTGAGTCGTGCGCGTCTGCCAATTCCGCCACTTCGGCCTCATTGTTTTTGGCCTCTAATAGTTTACCTTATTTTTCCTAAAAATCAATTTATGTTAATATAGTGATATGCCGGGAAACTACGAAGACAAAATTTTTTTAATAGAGGTAGAGAAAATCAAGCCAAATCCTTTCCAGCCAAGAAGCGAATTTAATAATGAACGACTACGGGATTTAGCTGATTCTATTAGACAATATGGCGTTCTCCAGCCCTTAGTCGTAACACGCAACGAAGTAGAGCGCGAAGACGGCAGTCTTTATTCAGAGTATGAGTTGATTGCCGGTGAAAGACGTTGGCGCGCCTCTCAATTGGCTGGTTTAAAGCAAGTGCCGGCGGTTATCAGAACTGGCGCGCAATCCGACAAAGAGAAACTGGAGATGGCGATCATTGAAAACCTTCAGCGCGAGGATTTGAATCCGATTGAACGAGCGCAGGCTTTTTTCCGTTTGATTAAAGAATTCAACTTAACCCACGCTGAGGTTGCCAAACGCATTGGTCGTAGCCGGGAGTATGTTTCAAACACCGTTCGTATTTTAAACTTGCCTCAAGAAATGTTGGACGCCTTGGTTTCCGGCAAGATTAACGAAGGCCACACCAGGCCGCTCCTAATGTTGTCTGACCGGCCCCACGAGCAGGTGACAATTTTTAAAGAAATTATCTTCAAACGTTTAAACGTTCGAGATACCGAAAATATCGCTCGTCGAATTGCTTTTGACAAAGTTCGGAAAATTGAGACTTTGGTAGAGCCGGAAATTTTGGAACTTGAAGAACAATTGACAGAAAAATATGGCAATCGAGTGACGGTGGAGAAAAAAGAAAAAGGCGGACGTGTGATGATAGACTGGGCCTCCGAAGATGATTTGAAGCGGATTCTGAAAATGATGTGCGAAGTCAAACCGCAATCAATCTTGGAGGTCAAAGACGAGATGGGCAGTCAAGCAGAAGTGTCAGAAAAAGAGGAACAAGAGACAGAAAACCAAGCCGCTGAGCTTACGGCAAGCGAAAAAGAGTTGCCAACGGAAGGGCCAAAAGACGACGAAGAAAATCTTTATTTTATTAAAAATTTTTCTGTTTAGCTCAGACTGTTAAATGCCACCTCGCCCTTTTGGCGTTTGAGGTGGAGATAGGCGCGAATGTGCCTTTTAGCGTCAGTGGTTTTAACAAAGTTGAGCCATTTAGCGCGCGGTCCGCTGTTTTTGTTGGTTAAAATTTCTACCAAATCGCCGTTGGCCAGCGGAGCGTCTAGGTGACTCATCTTATCATTGATTTTAGCGCCAGAAGCGTGGTTGCCAATGTCTGAGTGGATGGCGTAGGCAAAATCAATCGGCGTGGCGCTTTCCGGCAATTCTACCACTTCACCTTTGGGGGTAAAGACAAAAATGCGGTCATGAAAAAAGTTCCGGCGTAATTCTTCAACGAATTTTTCCTTTTCGCCATCTTTTATTTCTTTTTGCCAGTTGATTAGGTCTTGAATCCACTGGATATTTTTGGAGGCCTTAGCGGTTTTGTTCTTTTTGCTTTTTTCGTCGTAAACAACGTGGGAGGCGATGCCATACTCGGCTTCATGTTGCATTTGTTTAGTGCGGATTTGAATTTCCACGATAGCGCCGTCACCAATAAAGACGGCTGTGTGGATGCTTTGGTAACCATTTGGTTTTGGGTTGGCAATATAATCTTTTAGGCGTCCGGTAATTGGTCGCCAAAGACTATGAACAATCCCTAAGACCTGGTAACATTCTTCAGTTGTTCTTACAACTACACGCAAAGCGGAGATGTCATAGACGTCGTTAATGTCCATGTTTTTCCGAAGAAGTTTGGTGTATAAACTGTAAAGATATTTAAGGCGATAATCAATTTCAAAGTCCTTAAGCCCTTTTTCGGTAATGGCTTTTTGCAAAACGCGGTAAACTTTTTGGAGACGCTTAACGGTTTCTTTGCCCTTGGTTTTTCGCAGGTCTACGACCTTTTGGTAGTCTTCTGGATAAGCAAATGGAAAACTGGCATCTTCCAAACGGCCTTTCATTTTCCAAACGCCCAGCCGATTGGCTAGCGGAGCGTAAAGCTCTATGGTTTCCAAAGCAATTCGTTTTTGTTTTTCTTTTGGCACGTATTGCAGCGTGCGAACGTTGTGCAGGCGGTCGGCCAAGCGAATCATAATCACTCTAATATCTTCAGCCATGGCAACAAATAATTTGCGTAAACTTTCGCTGTGACGTTTCGCGCCCTGATATTTCAGCTTGCCCAGCTTAGTGACCCCTTCAACCAAAAAGGCGACAGCCGGCCCAAACTCCTTTTCTAGTTCTTTGGCGCTAATATCCGAGTTTTCAATTGTGTCATGCAAGAGGCCGGCGGCGATAGTTTCAGCATCAGTTTCAAACTCGGCCAGCAGGAGAGCAACATTAAATGGGTGAACGATATAATCTTCGCCGGAATAGCGCTTTTGGCCCTTATGGGCTTTTTGCGCAAAGGCGAAAGCTCTCGTGATTAAGTCTCGATCAGAGGGTGACAGATTTTTTATGAGTTTAAAAATCTCCTCTATATCCATAAGAAGATTCTAGCACGGGTTTGATTTTAGGCAAAAATTGAATAGTTGTTTTTGCGGTTGGTTGTTTATTTCTTTTTATCCGGTCTGTGATTAGAGCAGGCTTTGTTGCTGCATCGATCGGGTATAGTTTTTGTTCCTTGCATCATTAGCGAACCACAGTCGGGGCAGATTCCGCCAGTTGGTTTGGATTTAATGATGTTTTTGCATTTAGGGTAATTGGAACAGCCATAGAAGGTTCCAAAACGACCGCGTTTTTCTACCATGGTGCCCTTTTGGCAAACCGGGCATTTCACGCCGGTATCGCCGGGTCGGTCTTCGCCTTCAATAACTGCATCTTTTTTGATATAGCGACATTTGGGGTAATTGGAACAGGCGACAAAACGGCCAAACCGGCCATCGCGTTCCACCAAGGGACTTTCACACTGAGGACATTTTTCACCGGTTTCTTTTGGCCCGGCTAGCTCTTTGCCTTCCAGAGTTAAAGCGCCGGTGCAGTTCGGGAATTGGGCGCAACTGTAAAATTTGCCGTTCTTGGCTAGTTTGATAATCATTGGGCCGCCACAAACGGGGCACTTGGCGTTGTCGGGCGCTGGACCGAGGTTTGTGATTTTTTCAATCTTTTTTTTGTTGGCGATTTCTTTGGTAAACGGACCATAAAAGTTTTTCAACGTTTTGACATATTCTCTTTTGCCGTCGGCAATATCGTCTAGCTCATTTTCCATTCCGGCAGTGAAAGAATCGCTGATGTAGTTGTTAAAATATTTCGTCAAAAAATCGCTGACCACTTCGCCGGTATCAGTGGGGACAAGGGACTTATTTTCTTTGATGGTATAACCTCGATCTTGAATGGTTTTGATAATGGCGGCGTAGGTACTTGGTCGGCCAATTCCTCTTTTTTCCAGTTCTTTGACCAAACCGGCTTCGGTATAACGATGCGGAGGTTCGGTCTCTTTGCCGACAGCTTCTATTTCTTTTAAGACCAAAGTTTCCTTTTCGGTGAGCTTAGGCAACTCCACGTCTTCTCCACGAGCGGCTGGGTCGGCTTTTAGCCAGCCGTCAAACAGCACTTGAGAGCCATTGGTTTCAAAAGGCGGCACTTTTTGGTCATCAGCTTCAGCTGAAACTTTAGTGCGTAAAATTTTGGCGTCAGCCATTTGGCTGGCTATCGCTCGTTGCCAAATTAATTGATATAATTTTTTTTCCTGCGGATTGCCGCCGGCTGATTTTAGACTGGTGTGAGTGGGGCGAATTGCCTCATGCGCTTCTTGAGCATTTTTACTTTTTGTCTTGTGGGTTCTTGGTGAGGCGTAGTTTGAACCAAACTCTTTGTTTATGGTCAAGATAATTTCACTGACCGCCGTTTTGCTTAAATTGGTGCTATCGGTGCGCATATAGGTAATGTGACCAGCCTCGTAAAGTTTTTGGGCTAGCCGCATGGTAACGCTTGGCGCGTAGCCGAAGCGTGAAGAGGCCGCTTGTTGTAGGGTAGAAGTGGTAAATGGCGCGCGCGGGGAGCGTTTAGCCTCGGTTTCTGTAACATTGGCGATTTGCCAAACGGCCTCGCGGGCGGCGGTAACAATTTCTTCGGCTCGCTCGGCTGTTTTAGGTTCCTCGCGACATTCAAAAGGCAGGACTTGTCCGTTTTTGGTTTGAAAATTGGCGCTTATCACCCAAAAATTTTCCGGCACAAAAGCGCGAATTTCTTTTTCGCGTTCAACCAAGATGCGCAGGGCGGGTGATTGGACTCGTCCGGCTGATAAACCGTAACGTACTTTTTGCCAGATTAAAGCCGACAAGTCATAACCAAATAAGCGATCTAGAACGCGACGTGCCTCTTGCGCTAACCGCAAATTTTCGTCAATGGCGCGGGGGTGTTTGATTGCTTCCTTGACTGCCTGCTCCGTAATTTCGTGGAAAACAATTCGCTTGGGATTTTTTAGACCAATCGCTTCTTTGACGTGCCAAGCGATTGCTTCGCCTTCGCGGTCGGGGTCGGTCGCCAGAACAATCTCGTCAGCTTTTTTGGCCAGCTGTTTTAAATCGGAAACGACTTTTTCTTTGCCGGGCGAAATTACATAACTGGGAGCAAAACCGTTTTCTATATCAATAGCGTTTTTGTTTGACTTAGGCAGGTCGCGAATGTGGCCAACACTCGCCTTGACGGTGTAGGCGTTATCCAAATATTTACTGATTGTTTTAGCTTTGGCCGGCGACTCAACGATTAATAATTTCATACAAACAAATTTTTAAAAAAATTAAAATTATTTAACAGTTTAGCAAGTATTATATAAATTAAGTAATAAGTCAAAAATTGAAAGTTGAGAGCTGCATAAAAATTTTTAGTTTTTTAGGTGTATTTCTCCCATGGCTTCTTTGATCAGGCCTCTTATCTCCATCATCGACAATGTAATATTGGCTTGACTCGGTTTCAAGCCCGACTTGGCAATCAAGGCCTCCTTATCCAAAGATTCAATTTGTAATAACTCAAGGATTATTTTTTCGTCAGGTGATAAGTCTGAAAAATTAAGGTCGACCTTGTTATCCTCTTGTGTTTGTAACCCCAGGGCCACCAAAACATCTTCGGCGGAGGTGACCGGGATAGCCCCTTGTTTAATCAGCCAGTTGGGGCCATGGGAATTTGGTGAAAAAATTGAACCCGGAACCGCTAAAACATCCCGGTTATATTCGGTGGCTAGTCTGGCGGTGATTAGAGTGCCGGATTTGGCGCCGGCCTCTATAATTAAAGTTGCTTTTGACAAGCCGGCCATCAGGCGATTTCTTTGGGGAAAGGTATAAAGCGTGGCTGCTTGATTTGGTTCGTATTCAGACAAGAGTCCGCCGCCCGCTGCCACAATTTTTTCGGCCAAGCGGCGATTGGCTGAGGGGTAGAGAACCTTCTGGTCTAAACCGGAGCCGGGAAGAGCCAAAGTTTTTAAGCCGACCTGCAGCGCTGCTTGGTGGGCCAAAGAATCTATCCCCAAGGCTAGGCCGGAGACAATGGTAATCGGCTGTCCTCCCAGACCGAAAATAATTTTTTCCACAACCTCGCGGCCATAAGAGGAATATTTGCGGGAGCCAACCACGCAGAGCAGATATTCTTTTTTACAGTCGGCAAGTTCTCCGACCAAATAAAGAGACTTCGGTGGTTGAGGGATTTCTTGTAACGGGCCCGGGATTTCTTGTCGGGGGATTTTTTTGATGAGCCAATCCATTGGTCTTTATTTTAACAGATTTTTGTAAAATTATTTAAAGTCTTTGTTTTTTGGACTGTGATTTGCTAATATTATCAATATGTTGGACATAAAGTTTATCCGTGAAAATAAAGCCATAATCAAAGAGGCCGCGCGCAAAAAGCTCTTGGATTTTGACGTGGAGGCTTTATTGGAAGCGGATAACCAGAGACTAAAGTTAGTAGGTGAGGTTGAGAAGTTGCGCGCGCGTCAAAATGAGGCAAGTCACAGGATTGCCAAAGTTAAAGACGAGGCTGAGCGAGATGAGTTGATTGAGCAAATGAAAGATGTTAAAACTTTGCGCGAGGGAAAAGAGGAAGAACTGAAGCAAGTGCTGGAGACCTGGAAGAGTTTATTGCTAAAAGTGCCAAACATTCCCGACATTTCAGTGCCGGAAGGCAAAGATGATAGTGAAAACCAGCAGATTAAAATTTGGGGGGACCGCCCCAAGTTTGAGTTTGCCCCCAGAGGTCACGTTGAATTGATGACCAATTTAAAATTGGCTGATTTTGAACGGGGGGTCAAGGTTGCCGGTTTTCGTGGCTACTTTTTAAAAAATGAAGCAGTTTTGTTATCAATGGCGGCTTGGCAACATGCTATGAAAATTGCTCTAGAGGGCGGTTTTGTTCCTCTTTTGACACCTGTCTTGGATCGACCGGAAAACTTCATGGGGACAGGATATTTGCCTGACGGCGAAGAAGATTTATATAAAACCCAAGACGGTGATTATTTGGCCGGCACGGCCGAGGTCCCGACGATGGGCTATCATTTTGATGAAATTGTGCCGGCGGATCGTTTGCCGTATAAATTTATCGCTTTTTCTCCTTGTTACCGTCGCGAAGCGGGTAGCCACGGTAAGGATACTCAAGGTTTAATTCGTGTTCATGAGTTTTATAAGGTAGAACAAGTAGTGTTATGCGAAGCAAGCCACGAAGAGAGTGTCAATTGGCATGAAAAATTGTTGGCCAACGCCGAGCGTTTTATGCAAGACTTGAAAATTCCATATCGGGTGGTAGTTAATTGCACCGGTGATTTGGGCCAAGGCCAGGTCAAAAAATATGATATAGAAGCTTGGGTGCCATCGGAAGGGAAGTTCCGCGAGACTCATTCTATTTCTTATTTTCATGATTTCCAGGCGCGACGTTTGAACACTCGTTACCGAGACAGTGAAGGCAAACTTCGCTTTGTTCATTCTTTGAACGGCACCCTGGTGGCTTCGCCGCGAATCCTCGTTTCGCTCTTAGAAAATTATCAACAAGCCGATGGTTCCGTTGTCGTGCCGGAGGTTTTGCAACCATATCTTGGCAAAGATGTCATAAAATAAAAAGTCATGGCGGCGCCCAAAAGCAAGCGTGACATTTTAAGAAGGTCAAAGGAACGCGAACAAAAAATGCGCAAGTTCCGGCTTGGTGGAGGTTTTTTGTTGGTGGCCATTATTGTCGGCAGTTTTTTGGGACTTTTGAATTGGAATTTTTTCTGCTTCAACACCGTGATTGTCGCGGGAGAGACAAACGAAAACAAAGAAGCAATCCAAACTTATGTTTTGGAAAGTATCGCCGGTCGTTATTTGGGAGTAGTGCCCAAGGATAGCGTCTTTTTTCTGCGTAAAAAGATTTTGGCTGAAGCGGTTAAACATCATTTCCCCAGATTGAAAGATGTTCAGGTCAGCTTGCCGGAACTCAACACTTTAAAAATTTCAGTTGAGGACAAGGAGGCGAAACTTGTTTGGTGCGATGGCCAAGATGGTAAAAAAAGCGGTCATTGTTATTACCTCAACGAGGACGGTGAAGTTTACTCCGAAGCCCCCAATTTTTCGGAAGCTGTTATGACGGAAATCATCGCTCCTTTGCCGGAATTGCCGATTGGTAAAATTGTCCTTGCTTCAAGCACCGTCGAGAAAATCCAAGTTTTGGCCAGTGCCGGAGGACGTTTATTAAATGGGTTGCCCGGGGGCTACGCGCCTGACCTTGTGTCTTGGCAGCCATTGACGGCCGGTGATTGGGCGGGGCGAGTCGCGGACCGAGAAGGCCGGGTCTGGCGAATCTTGTTCAACGAAAAAAGCAAGGCCGCTGATTTGGTTGGCGGTTTGGGTTCTATCCTAAAAAACGAAACTTTTCTTACTGACTGGTCCAGACAAAAGGGCCGTCTTGAATATATCGACCTAAGGTTCCCGCAAAAGATATTCTATCGTTTTATCCAGTAGTCATAAGCCGAAAATGTTTGTATAATAAGGGAACATGAACATCACCCTTGTCATAAGTCATTATTTCTTTTGGCACTATTCAGCCGCTCTGGTTAGGTTTACCGCCATTTACAAAGACATCATATTTTTTGTGGCAGACTTCTTTTCTTTGCCGATATTATTGAAATCTTTTTTTGCGCCATGGCGTCGTTTGGCCGAGCCTTACCCGGAAGATAAACTTGATTTTTCAGAAATGATGTCAGTGTTTATAGTCAATAGTCTGGTGAGATTGGTGGGGGTTGTGATGCGTTCTATTATGATTTTGGTTGGTTTAATCGCGCTTGTTCTTACCGTCGTCCTTTATCCAGTCTTGGTTTTGTTATGGTTGGCCTTACCGCTAGTGATAGTTGTTTTATTAGCAGTTGGTTTGAAGCTTTTGTTTTTCTAGATCATGGCGAATAAACTACAAACATATCTTAGGGCCAGCCGCCTTTACCCGGTTCTGGTTTTGGATTCGTTAATTGCCAAACGAAAGCGCGATTGGCTGATAAATATAACCGGCACCTTGATTTTGCTCTTGCTCTTGCCGATTCTAAGTTATCAGATTTTTAGCAGCTTGCTCTCTTCTTCTATTTTTGATATTTGGTCGCTTTTGGTCCCCCGCTTTTGGGGCGCTATTTTTGTCTGTTCAGCGCTTTATTTTTTGGCTAAATCGTTAACCTTTTATTTTAATGATTCCTATTACTTTGACAATGTGGCCCTTAACAAGTATGCCAATGAAGATTTATTCAGTATTACCGTCGGCCGAGTTCTCTATCAGGCTGACAAGGGAGATGCTCTGCGCGGTTTTTTTAGGTCGCAAACCGGACAAGAAATTTTGTGGCGGCTAGGAGTAGATGAGGAAGAACAAAAAAAGTTTTTAGCAACGCGTCAGACAGTGAGTGATCTCCCTGAACAGCCGTTGAATGGTGTTCTAAAGATGCGCGCGCTGACTCAATTTTTATATGACAAAAATCCTGACTTCGCGCTTTTCCTAAAAAAATTTGGGGTGGGCGAAAAAGATCTCTTGGGGGCGACCGATTGGGTGGTCAACCAGATTGAAACAAACGAGTTTGTCAAACGATGGTGGTCAAAGGAAAATCTAAAACGAATTCCCGGTTTGGCCAAAGACTGGGGCTTTGGCAGCACGTTTACTTTGGACAAATATGGTTGGGATATGCTTCGGGGCGCGCGTTACTCTAACTCGAGCTATGAATATTCTTTGTTTGCCGCGGAGGTTTCCCAATTGGAAAATATTTTAGCTAAAGAAAAAGAGGCTAACGCGATTTTAGTTGGGGATTCACGAGAAGAAGCGTTGGACGTTGTTTGGCATCTCATCAGGAAGATTCAAAATCGAACGGCAGCGTCAGCTTTGGAACACAAACGCCCAATCTTATTCAACGCCTCGGTTTTTCTCTCTCATTTCAAAGAACGACAAGGAGTTGAAAAAGAATTGCTTAAAATTTTAGACGAAGCGCGGAAAGCGGGCAATATTATCTTGGTCATTGATGACATTTACAACTTAATGACCGGTTTTCAAAATCTCGGCTCATCTTTTTTGGGGTTGGCTGAGGAGTATTTGCAAAATGGCGCTCTTCAAATTATCGCTGTGACAACAACTGACGCCTACCACCGTTTTTTGGCCGGCAACTCCGGGTTGATGAATGCTTTTGACCGCATTTTCGTAAAAACCATGAGCTCCGAATCATTGGTTCGCGGTTTGCAAGAAACGGTTTGGCAAGTGGAGGCCAAGCATAAATTGTTTTTCACCTATCAATCTTTGCATGAAATAATCTTGAGCGCGGACAGCTACTTCAGCGAAAGCGCGTCAAGCGACAAGTCGGTGGACTTAATGACTGAAATGGTTTCTTGGGCCCAAAACCAGGGCCTGAAGATTATCCGTCGAGGTGATGTGCAGAAGTTCATTTCCAGCAAGACCAATGTGCCACTTGGCGAAATTGGGCCTGAGGAACGAACAAAATTGCAAAATTTGGAGGTTGAAATTCATAAGCGGGTAATCGGTCAAGACGAAGCGATTAAATCTGTTTCAGGGGCTTTACGTCGGTCGCGCGCCGGTGTCCGTAATCTTAACCGGCCGATTGGTTCCTTCTTGTTCTTGGGCCCGACTGGTGTCGGCAAAACAGAAACCGCCAAAGCCTTGGCGGAAGTTGTCTTCGGACAGGAATCCAGTTTGTTGCGGTTAGATATGTCAGAATTCCAGAACGAAGATGCTTTGACTAGATTGATTGGCTCGTTTGAAACAGGTAAGACCGGGATTTTGGTGGATATGTTACGTGAACACCCTTATGCTGTTTTACTGTTAGATGAATTTGAAAAAACCAATCGCGAAGTTTTAAATCTTTTCTTGCAAATTTTGGATGAGGGGCTCTTTTCTGATATGAGTGGCAAGAGAGTTAACGCCAGAAATATTATTTTTGTTGTTACCTCTAACGCTGGCGCGGAATTAATCTGGGAAAATTTCCGACAAGGCAAAAAAGAAGAAAATACTAGTGATAACTTGATAAACCATATCGTGGCCAAGGGGATTTTTCGACCGGAACTCCTAAACCGTTTTGACGCAACCGTCGTTTTTGAACCGCTCTCGCCGGAGAGTTTGAGAGATATTGCCAGATTGATGCTCAAGAAACTTGGCAAGCGTTTGGCCGGCCAAGGGTTGGAACTGGTGGTCAGCGATTATTTGACGGAAACCGTGGCGACCCTGGGCGCCAACGAAGTTTTTGGCGCTCGTCCGATGCAGCGTTTTATTCAGGATAATATAGAACAAAAAGTTGCCGACGCGTTGATTGATGGTCGTTTGGTTCAGGGTGACAAGGTCGTATTTCAGGAACCTAACTTAGAACTGACGAATGCCTAAAATGGAACGAAGCGGCGGAAAGTCGGGGAAATTTTCATTTCAGGTGGTTATCGCGCTGGCGATAATTTTAATTTTGGGCTTCATTCTTTTTCGGGTCAGTCAATTTTTGTATGCCGGTGTTTTTGGCAATGAGGCGGTTAGTTATCAAGCCGGGGCGGCTTCCGCCGGCTCCGTTTTAAAGAGTGATTACACCGATTTTAAAGTTGGCGCGACACCTGTTCCCAAGCTTGGCAAATCGGTTATTATTGACGTCAAGAATCAAGAACTCCACCTTTTTGAAAAAGGAGAATTGGTAAAATCTTTTTCGTTGCTAGCTATCCCTGAAAGCGGCTCGGCCTGGGAAACTTCAGGGGGCGGTTTTTCCGTAATAAAAAAAGAAGAAAATCACTTGTCGCCGATTACCGGCTTGGAGTTCCCCTACACTGTTCAATTTTTTGGGAACTCTCTTATTCATGGTGAGCCGATGGATATAAAAGGACGAATTGCAAAAACAGCGGCCGGCGGCTTTCGATTAAAAAATGACGACGCGTTGACTGTTTTCGACTGGGTTGATTTTGACACCAAAGTTTTGGTTTACAACGCGCGCTGGACTATGGGTGGAAACAATCATTTTTCATACATTATCAAAAAATCTCAGCCGGCTCCTCTGACCGCCAAATCTTACCTAGTTTCTGATTTAAAGACCAAGGAGGTGATTTTGAGCAAAAACAAGGACAAGGCGGTGCCTATTGCTTCGGTGACCAAGTTAATGACCGCTTTGGTGGCGCTAGAAAGACTAGAGCCGAAAACCGAGATAGAGATTTCTCGTCAAGCTTACGAAACTTATGGCGACAGCGGCTATTTTCGAACGGGGGACAAGCTTCCTTTGGAAATTATGCTTTATCCTTTGCTCTTGGAATCAAGTAATGACGCGGCCGAAGCGATTGCCGAAAAGGTTGGCCGGGAAAAATTTATTGTTGAAATGAATAAAAAAGCCAAAGAGCTCGGGATGGAGGAAACGTTTTTTGAAGACCCCAGTGGTTTGTCACCTAATAATGTTTCTTCGGCCGGGGATTTGGTTAGATTGGCTGATTATATTCATCAGAATAAAATCTTTTTGTTTGATATAACAAAATTAAAGGAGTATCAGCATGGACGCTTCGTTTGGACAAATCGCAATAATTTAATTGGGATGAATTATTATGCTGGTGGCAAAAACGGTTATACGGATGAAGCCAACCGAACTTTGCTCGCGCTGTATGACTTACCTTTGTCTGAGTTTGAGACGCGGAAAATAGTTTTGGTTTTGTTGGGGAGCGATGACCGCAAGTCCGACACCAGAAATATTGTAAATTATATCGCCGGCAATGTCTCTTATAGCGGGCCATCTGTTTTTAAAACTTTGGATGATTTTGGGTGGGATGAAATATAAACAGCAAATATGAATTTAGCCAAAAAATTACTGCCGTTGTTGGGCGGTCTGGTTGTCGGTCTGAGTTTAATTTTCTGGTTCTTTTGTTTTGTTTCAAGGCAAGATGTTTTTTTTAACGAAGAAGTAAAACTAAACCCGTCTTTTAAGTCTGAGGTTGAAACGGGAGAGGTAACTTTATTGGCAGTTGGCGACATTATGCTTGACCGAGGCGTGGCCCAGCTGGTCAACAAAAAAGGCGGCGGCGACTTTGCTTATGTCTTTGAAAACATTCGCGCGTTAAAAGGCGAAGCCGACATTTTATTGGGAAATCTGGAAGGACCGGTTTCTGACCGAGGAGCGGATGTTGGCAACCTGTATTCTTTTCGGATGTCGCCAAAAGTTTTGCCAGTTCTGAAAGAAGTCGGATTTGATATCTTGAATGTGGCCAACAACCATGCCGGCGATTGGGGCGTGGCCGCCTTCCTTGACTCGCTGGAGCGTCTTTCTGCCGCCGGCTTGGCCTACATTGGCGGTGGTTTAACCAAAGTTCAAGCGGAAAAGCCGGTTATTATTGAAAAAAACGGATTAAAAGTTGGTTTTTTGGGTTTTTCCGATGTGGGGCCAAACTGGTTGGCAGCCACCGAACGAGAGGCCGGCATTTTGTTGGCCGGTGATATCCATTTCAGCGAAATAATCACTCAAGCGGCTGGTCAAACAGATGTTCTAATTGTCATGATTCATTTTGGTGAAGAGTACCAGGCGTTCCACAATGAGCGGCAAGAAAACTTAGCCAAAACGGCGCTTCAAGCAGGCGCGCGGGCGGTGGTTGGTCACCATCCGCACGTGGTTCAAGACGAAGAGAGCTTGGGCCACCAATATATTGCTTACAGTTTGGGCAACTTTATTTTTGACCAGAATTTTTCCGTTGAAACGATGTCCGGGCTTGCCTTAAAGCTAAAGTTGAGTCAAGATGGCGTCGCCGGCGTGGAAAAATTGCCTATTTCCATAAATCATAATTTCCAGCCAAATTTTGCGAATTAAAATGAAATCTTTTTGGGGAAAATTGAATAAACCGTTTTTTGCTTTGGCGCCGATGTATGATGTGACGGATGCTCCTTTTCGAGCGATGTTTGCCAAATACAGCAAAAAAGCCAAGGCCAAAGAAGTGCCGGACCTGGTGTTGTTTACCGAATTCGTATCCTGTGATGGTTTGGCAAGTGAGGAGGGCCGGTCCAAATTATTGCGGGAACTTTATTATACCGAAGCTGAACGGCCGATTGTGGCGCAAGTTTTTGGCGCGCGGCCGGGGAACATGGAAAAAGCCGCTAGACTGATTAGCGAGCTTGGGTTTGACGGCTTAGACTTGAATATGGGTTGTCCCGATAAAGCGATTGAAAAGCAAGGCGCTGGCGCCGCTTTGCTTAAAGACCCAATCTTGGCGCGAGAGGTTGTCGCGGCTGCCAAACAGGGAGCAGGTGATTTGCCGGTTTCGGTTAAAACTCGTTTGGGCTATAACAAATTAGATTTAGTTTGGTTAGAGAAAATTATCGCAACCAAACCGGCGGCCCTGACGGTTCACTTGAGGACCAGAAAAGAGATGTCTCTCGTGCCGGCGCGGTGGTCTGATTTTCCGCCGATTGTCACGTTGGCTCACGAGGCCGGTTTGGTGGTAGTTGGCAACGGTGACGTTGTTGGGATAGCAGATGGGCAACAAAAAGCGAACGCGAGTGGCGCTGACGGCATTATGATTGGCCGCGGCGCTTTTGGGCGGCCGTGGCTGTTTGCTGGTGGGGAAGAACCCGTGCTTAAAGAAAAATTAAAAATATTGGAAGAGCAAACGGAACTTTTTTGGGATTTGTATGGTCCGACCGAAACCAACAAGAAACTTTTTGCCGGGCACCAAAAAAACTTCGCGGTGATGAAAAAACATTTCAAGGCTTACGTCAGCGGCTTTGCCGGCGCGAGCAATTTGCGCGCCAAACTGATGGCGGCGGAAAATCCGGAGGCAGTCAAAAAGATAATCAGAGAAGCCGAAAAAGAGGGTTTAGGTTGCCTAGTTTAGAGTAAGGCATAAGTTCAACAAGTAATTGCAACACTTGGTAAAATATCAAGTGTATGAAATTCAAACATTTTTCGATTGAGGAGCGTGAGAAAGTTCAAGAATTGCTTTGGCAAAAGATCTCAATCAGAAGTATCGCTAAAGCAATTGGTCGATCCCCATCATCTGTCTCAAGGGAAATTAAGCGAAACAATCCTCCATTGAGAAATCTATATACTCCACGACTTGCTCACCAAAGAGCTCTAGAAAGTCGCACAAATCGTGGCAGAAAAATGAGATTGAAAAACGGATTCATCCGCAGGTATGTCGCAGGTGGTTTGAAAGCAGGGCTCTCTCCCGAACAAATATCTGGTAGGTTACATTTAGAATACCCAAAAGAATCGATTTCATACGAAGCAATATACAGATACATATATTCTCAAGTTCACAGAGAAGGATATGGATATATGAAATCTGGGTATCAGGACCTTAGAAAATATTTGAAACGCAGGCACAAACAGAGGCAGAAGAAAGGAATGAGAAAAGCACAGAGGATATTTAGACCAGAGATTCCTTCGATTGAGCAGAGACCAAAAGAAATTGAGACAAGAAAAACACTTGGTCACTGGGAAACTGATTCCGTGATTTCAAGGAAAAGCTTGGTTGGACTCAATACCCTTGTCGAAAGAAAAACAGGTCTAGTTTTCATCTCTAGAATTGAAAATTTAAAAGCCGAAACAACAAAAAATACAATTGTTGCAAGACTTAGTTCGCTTCCAGCTGAAGTTCGAAAAACGGTGACGTCTGACAATGGAAAAGAAAACTTTCTGTTTGACTCTGTGATGACTGAGCTTGGAATTATGTGGTTCTTTGCTCATCCATATCACTCGTGGGAGAGAGGAACAAACGAAAACACCAACGGTCTCATCCGTTGGTACTTCCCAAAAGGCACAGATTTTGCCACAATTAGTGACGAAGAGATACAAGCGGTTGAAACCGCTCTAAACAATCGTCCAAGGAAGCGACTTGGCTGGAAGACTCCATTAGAAGCATTTAATGAAAGTGTTGCATTAACAGGTTGAATGTACCTCTTTTTTTATTTACCAAAACATAAGTTTATGATATAATACAATTATTCGTTGGGCTTTTAATAAAATATTCAAATAAATTTGGGCATAACATAAGTTTGGTTTGGCAAATGTTTTAGAAATATCCCTGTTGAATTCTCAGTAACTTAAAGCATATCTATGATTCCAAAAATTTTAGTACAAATTGACCAAGAGCAAGAAGTAAATCTTTTTTTGAAGTTTTTAAACCATCCTGAATTTCCAAATCATAGGACGAATATTTTACAAGTTTTCCCAGCCTTAAACGAATTGATCGCAGATTTAGAGAATGAGGATACGGCAGTCAGGCATTTTCTAGATAAATTTTATATAGATTATAAGTCTGAGGTTGAGTTGGCCATACAAGACTCTAAAGAAGAACTGGCACAGAGCTCAAGGGTGTTAGACGCTCTCGGGCAAGCCATGGATTACAGTTGGCCAAATAATGTCAATTATGTTGCTGTGCCAACCATACTTCCGTTTTCTCCATTTCAGCATGATACTTTTTTCTTTTCTATCACCGGGCAAGTTATGAGTAAAAGCAAAACCAGTGCTTTAGCAGTGGCAATACATGAGATATCACATTTTATTTTTTTTGAATACTTGAAAAAAATTAACGATGTAAATAATATCTCTTTACCCAGAGACGCCAAATATTATTTAAAAGAATCTCTCACCGCCGCGCTTTTTAATGAGGATCCCCTGCGTAAAGAATTGAAAATAGAAATTTATCTAGGAAACCCGGAAGTACGAGATATTTTTATAAAAGCTGGACCAAACCATGCAGAAGTGCTTGTTGATTATATTCGGAGAAAATATATAGAAAATAGGCAAAACAACAAAAACTTTGAGCAATTTTTAACTGACCTAGTTGTAAAATTTAATGATGTGTCTGAGGAATTTTCAAAAAAGCGCAAAATCTGGAATCTTTGGGGTAAGGAATTGCAGAAAAACAAAGAGGAATTTTTGAAGTATAAAAAACCAATTGAAATAATGTAGCCCCAGGGAAATAGACTCCCTGGGGCATTATGGGCGATGTTCACCCACGGCTGTCGCATTCTTGACAATTGTAATTGCAGTCGTAGCAGTCATCCCATGAATCCACGAATTGTCCTTGAGATTCAGCTATCGACTGAGAATCGAAGATCGATTCAAAGCCAGCGACATCAGTACAAGCTTCTGCTCCCACAGTTATCACCTCCTCTCTAGTTGTTTGGACTACTTGGTAAAAGAACCCTTCGATCGAAAAGTCCTTCTATAAAACCATCCTTAACTCTACCAAATCTTTCGACTAGGTTTGCGGAGAACAAATCAGTACCATACGGCAACATCTTTAGCCATTTAAACCCGTCCGGGTTTAAATAGCAACCAAAGTGCGTATCTACGAATATTGTAGCACCGAAGCTTTCTTCACGCCGGCGGATTTTGGGGTTTAGGCGTACGATCTCGGGCAACGCTACTTTCGTTTTGTGGCGATTAATCAGTTGATCGTAAACAAATTCAGAATCTGATGGGCAAGCATAAGGGTCAATATTAGAAATCGAGCCGCTTCGCATTTTTGCCTCCATACGGCAACCACCTCCGCACCAAGGCAATATTTTGCAAGAACGACATATATTGGGCATCAAAGAACCATCTCTCCATTCAATCATCCTACGCCAAATTTCCGACATGCTTTCCTGGAGTATGTTTCCGTAGCTCGTATCTATGTGGTTGCATGGTCTTACTTCGCCAGAGGCTGATATTGTAAGCGTGTTAACGCCAGCCATACAACGTCGGCCCATAAAACCTGTGTATCGGTTTACATCCTTAATTCCACACAGCGGATAGGCCGATAATACATCAACGCTCATATTCTCCTCTTTTCCTAAAATATGAAGCGTTTCCAGATACGAGCGGAATTCCTCTATATTAAGCGAAAAATCGCTGAAATCGAGACAGTTGCCAGGGCAACCTGCCCTAGTAGCGTTAAAGATGTTAACTCCCAAAGATTTCACCAAGTCTCCAGTTTCTCTAATCAATCCATGGTTCTTTTTGGAAACTACCATATTCACAGACACTGGGACATTAGCACTTTGCAGGAGGCGGATGCCTTTAACCGTTAAATCAAAAGCTGACTTATTTTGTGCGATTTCGCCATGGGTCTCTGAGTTAGGTCCCAGAATAGATGTCATTACCATCTTTACTCCCAGGTCCCTGATTAGATCAACATCAGATTTGGTAAGTGAGATGAGGGAAGAGTTAATTGATGTAGTCACTCCTCCGTCCGCAGCTCGTTCCAAAATATGGAAGGTCGTAGCCTTGTTGGCAAGTGGTTCTCCACCTGTGATAACTATGTGGAAAACATGGTGGGCAATAATCTCGTCTACTATTCTGTCTGCTTGAGTCAAAGTCAGACTTGCTGATGCCTCAAAACCACCACTTTTTCTCCAAAAGTTGTAGCAATGTTGGCATCTGTTAGGACATAGAGATGTTACTTCAATCTGGGCAATGTGAGGAGCGCTTAGAGTTTTATACATCACCTTTTCCTTTCCTGTGGGTTGTAAAAGTGCCAGTTTCTCTACACTTACTATACGTATTAAACAAATAAAGTCAATTGGTTTCTTTGATTTAACCCTAGTTTTGGGGGGTTAGGGCTAGCTTAAAAATCGATCTTAGCCTGAGTTAATCTCCGCCCAAGGCGGACAAGTGTGTTAGGTCCGCGTGGATCAGCGTCTACTTTTTTCCCTTTCCAACTCCGCCAGCTGGCGGATGATAAGAGGTTTTCAAGGATATCTCTGAAAGCTGAAACCCGAAAGCTGAAGGCTGGCAACTCTTCCTCCCCTATATTCCCTCCACGAACTCCACCACCTTTTTCTCTTTTTCTTGTTCGGCGAGGGGTTTGGTGTGTTTGAATTCAACAATGAAAGTAGAACCCTTGCCCTTGCCTTCCGATTCGGCCCAAATTTTGCCACCGAGACCTTCTACAATTTGTTTGGCAACATAAAGACCAAGACCGGTGCCGATGAGATTGACTTTGCCGGCATCATAAGCGCGGACAAATTTTTCAAACAATTTTGGCAGAGTTTCTTTTTCAATTCCCACCCCGGAATCTTTGACGGAAAAACGGACAACCTCTTCCCCTGCTTGGTTTGTTAGATTTTCTACGCGAACCTTGATCCAACCTTCTTTGGTATATTTGCTGGCGTTGTCAATAATATTATTGAAGACTTGATTGATTTTGCCCAAATCGGCGTAAACATTGTGATCGTTACCGTCGTCTTCAAATTCCAATTTGAGACCGTTTTTAGTCACTTGCTGGCGTTGTTCCTCCGCGACTTGTTTGGCGAGAGTCCCGACATCAATATCAGACATCTCATACTTCATCCGACCAAGTTCAATTCTGGTGATATTAAGGAAGTCTTCAATGACGCCAATCATTTTTTGGCTTGATTGGAAGATGACATCAATCGCCCCCTGGGCTTTTGTAGGTACCTTACCAAACGAGCCTTCCAAGAGCATTGATGAATAACCCTTGATAGCCGTCAGAGGGCTTCTTAATTGGTGTGAAGCAATGGACACGAATTCCGTTTTTTGTTTGTCTAGTTCCTTGAGCCGCTCGTTGGCCTTGCCCAAGTCCTCGGCCAGTTTTTCAATTTTCTCCCGTTGGGAGACTTCTTTAATAACACTTCGAATAAGAAAAGTACCAATAACTACGGTGCCGACAAAAGACCCCCAGTTTACAAATTGATCAATGATTGAACCAGAAATGAACGCTCTAACTAATAATAATATCCACAAACTGAAGATAAAAAGTTGAGTTGCTATTAATTTTACATTAAATAAGCGTTGTTTGAGGATGGCGGCAGTAATTATTACTACCATGATTATTGTAGCTGTTGGCCCAATCCAAGCATAATTTGGATTGTTGAATATAAAAGGAAAAATGTGGTTGGTTGTTACTCCTATGATTACAGATATATAACTACCAAAAAGTATATAGATATATTGTTTTTTTATTGATCCCGTTGAACTTAACAACCTTTTTATTAAAACCAATAAAGAAAAAACAAAGAAGGTAAAAAGATAAATACCCCATAGATTAAAACCCGGTCCAAAGAAAATATCATTCTCTTTTCCTTGATTAAAGACAACTTGTGTGACAACAGTATTAGGAAATATTGGTAGGATACTAAATAGTAGAGAAATTACTATTATGGCAGTTAGTATTTTTTTGTTGAACCAGCTAACCTTATTTGGAAAAGACATTACGAAAATAAGTAAAGATGCTGGGATTATTGCAGTGGCAACGTAATAAAATCTAGCCCAAATTAGAGCTGAGTAAGAATTTGGAATTCCTCTATACATAAACATTCCAAGTGCCCACATTGAACAACTCAGAGCCAAGAATGAATATAATGATTCAGAGGTTTTTTTATTACTATTAAAATAAATAACAGCAGCCAAAAGTAAATTAACAAAGGCTGCTAAGAGGAGTAAATAATTAGGTAAATCTAGTTTTAGTAAGTTTTCCACTTTATTTATAGGCTGAATTAATTATAGCACTTTTTGAGTACAAGACTCTTGTATCTGAAACGTTATTAAAACCAGTTTTTTCAAGCAACTCTTTTTGTTCATTAAAACTCAGCAACACCCCGTCCCTTTTTTTCTCCTCTCGTTTTATTAAGTTATTATAATAAAACATTTTAATTATAGGAATAAAATGTTTTATTGAGTCTTTAAGTACTTTGATTAAACCCGATTTCCTTAGATCTTTTTTTATGTGCTCAATAAATATCCTATTTGGGCTAAAATTGCTGTATGGATTTGATAAAACTATTTTTCCTCCAGGCTTTAAAACTCTGTAAAATTCACTGAGAACCCTTGCCCTAAACTCATAAGGAATTGAATGTAACGTTAACATGCAGATTAATTTATCAAATTCATTATCTGGAAACTTAAGATTAGTCAAATCAGACTTTACTAGATTTGCTTCAGGATCTTTTGACAAGTGAATTTTTAAAGCTGTTTCTGAATTGTCTACCCCAATCATTTCAACAGGATACTTTTTTTTGATTTCTATCGATAAAGTTCCGGTTCCAGATCCTGCATCGAGAATCTTATCCGTGTATTTTATATCTAATTCCTTGATTATTTCCTCTACCATATCTTGATAAGGTATGGCCATTCCTATAATGTCAAAGACTTTCATGTAGTTTGACCAAAAACTGTCATCCAGAACATCTTTGTTTGTAAAAAAATAAAAAATATCTTTATAAAAAGATACAAATAAAAAAATAATGTAGTATAAAAAATTATTTTTCTTTAACCATTTTTTAAATAAATTTTGTAGTTGTTCAGGAGATTTTATTTTAATCTCATTTTGGCGTAAGAACTTAATGTATAAATTTGCAACTTTTATCACTATACCTGTGCCGTGTCTAGAGTTTTTTCTCATAATACTATCAATGTCAGTAAGTCTTTCTGAATCAGATATTATATGGCTGGGGTCTAAATTTTCCAATGCATTGTTCTCACCATCCCATACAACTAATTCACTTTGCGGATTAAAGTAGCTTGTTTTTAAAGATAATTCCAAGTCTAAAGATGGATCACATTTAATCCATCTATTATCTAGAAAAACAAAACTATAAATATGAGATGATTTTTTACCTATTTTTCTCTTGAGTATTGGTGGTACCACTGGTCCAAAATATTCCTGTCCTTTTGTCTTCAGTACTCCGTAACCAGCAGGAATGTTTATAGATCTAAGCATTGCCACCAGTAGATTTGTTTTGTTAGTGCAAGTCCCCTCTTTTTCTCCTAGTGTTTCACTTGCTTTTCTTTGCCATAAGCCAACACGGTAGTTTATGTTGTCCCTAACCCACTCAAAAATAGCAATCGCCTTTTGTTGATTAGAAGATAAATTTTTTGTTATATCTTTTGTTTTTTCTAATATTTTTGGATTCTTGCAATCACAAAAATCTGTTTCTTTTAAATATTCCTCTATCCTCATTTTATTTTACAGAGTTAGCAATCTTGCTTATAAGTCCTTTGGCTATTTTCTCTTTTCCTGTATATTCTATTACATCTTTGTTCTTATCTATAATATATGCCCTATGATTTTTTTGGATAGTAGAATATTCGTTGGCGACTATTATGTCAGCTTTTGAAGAAAGCATGCTTCTATATGCGATATCTAATAGTTTATTTTTGGGCAAACCAACCTCTAACTTAAATTTAACCAAGAATATCTTTGGTTTAATTTTTTTTATTAAATCAACAATTTTTAATGTAGGCCTAAGTTTTATTGTTAAGGTTTTTTTTCCTGATTTGATCTTTCCTTCTTTTGAAGGAATAGGTGCGTAATCTGCTACAGCAGAAGAATGTATAATAATCTCGTAATTTTTAGTCTTTACTTCTTTCTTTATTAAATTCAAAAGGTCATCGTAATATTTATATCTAATAATTTCTATATTTTTTGATTTTAAAGGCAATGCTGCTTTCCCCGGTCCAAATAACAAAGTCACCCTCGCTCCTTCTTTTGAAGCTTCTCTTGCGATTAAAGAACCAAGAGTTCCTCCAAAGACGTTTGTTATAACTCTTACTTTATCTATCGGGACCCAGGTTGGGCCAGCCGTTACCAGAATTTTTTTATTTAAAAGTTTTTTGACTACCTTAGCCATGGAGAATTTCTTTTATTTCAAATATAATAGCTTCAATATCTGCTATTTTCCCCGCACCTTCATCTCTACAAGCAAGTTTACCTTCGCGTGGGTTGACTATGTTATATTTGTCAAAAGTTTTTAATGTATCAATATTTTTTTGAGTCATTGGGTTTAACCACATTTGAGTGTTCATAGCAGGAGCTAAGATAATCGGAGTTTTTGATGGAGTAGCCAATATTATGGTTGTTAAAAAATTATCAGCGAGCCCGTTGGCAATTTTTGATATAGTGTTTGCGGTTGCTGGTGCAATAACTACCGCATCAGCCCATTTTGCCAATGATATATGTTCAACTTCTTCTGGATTTTGGATATTCCACATATCTGTATATACGGCGTGATTTGTCAAAGCTTGAAATGTTAAGGGGGATACAAACTTAGTTGCACCATCGGTCATCATGACTTTTACGTCGTAACCTTCTTTTAAAAGACAGGTAACCAAAGAGCAGGCTTTATAGGCTGCGATACCTCCAGTAACACCAATAAGAATTTTTTTCTTCATGTTTATATTTTACAATAAAATAAGAAATTATTCAAATACAGGAAAAATATATTCTTAAATAAATAATACACCACTTCCCTCCAAAAATGAAGCAAATTTTTAATCTAATAAAGGCTCGACCTAAGCCGAGCCTTTATTGGGTATAGTCTTTGTGTTATTATTGTTGTATATGTCAAACTTAAAATTGATAGTAAATACAAATTTTGAAAAAGACATCGAGTTAATAAAAGAGTTTTTTTTTAATTCTGAAACTGAACATTTCAAGTGGCGAATATTGCGATTTTATTGTGGCCTAGAGGAAAACATCTCTAATAGTAAAGAGCCGGCGATTGTAATTGAAGATTATTTTAATAGGATATACTTAAATAAAAAAGATGAAATTAAAAGTATTGTTGAGCAAAGTCGAAAAATTATAGAAGAAGAATTTTCTGAAGGTTTAGAAATACTGGTCAAAATGATGAATTATGATGTGTTTAAAAAAGAGACTTTTATTGCATTTCCGACTCTTTTACCTTTTTCTCCAACTAATCGCCCAACCTTCTATTTTTCAATTGTCTCAACCTTGTTTAACAAGTCGCCCAATCACATTTTGGATATTGCTATTCATGAAATTTCTCACTTTTTATTATTTGACATACTGGAAGATTTAAAAATAAATTTGAGGATAGTCCGTGAAAATCAAGATTTTTTACATTTTTTTAAGGAAGCTCTGACTGGTATGTTGTTGTCAGAAAAAGAAATAGCAAAGCTTTTAGACAGAAAAGATTACAAAGGAAATCCTGAGGTCCATAATTTAAACATAAAAGTTTTTAATCAAACAACTACTTTGCGTGAATATTTGCGCTCTACCCTTCATCAATATCAAGAAAAAGGTTTATCTTTCTCTCAATTTATAAAAGATGTTATTGACCAACTCAGACCAAAAGTCAAAGAATTTAGCAATAAGAAGATATTTTGGAATCAAAATGAACGTGAAATTAGAGATGGGGATGAAAAATTATCAAAAGAATATGCAGTTCCTATCGTGATTTAATTAAAAATGATCAAATTTAACCTAATAAATTCTTATACGGAAAACCTATTTTTCTTTGTCTCTAATTTATCTGAGTTTCATTTTTCTTGTCGTAAGGAATATAACGAAGAATGGCGAAAAGTTTTTGGAGAATTATCCGAGACAGAAGAAACACATTTGAAAAATTTTTCAATAATTTTGAAAAAATATGGATTTGATGACCAAAATCCCTATTTAGGAATTCCATTCTTTCTTTCTTCTGAAAATCAAAAAATTAAATCGGTCAAAAAAGTTTTGGACAAAGAAGAATTTTCAATAGTGGGCAAAACTCTTGAAATTTTTAGACCAAAATTTGAGTTGGTTTATGAAAAAGATAAATTAGATGATTGGATAAGAATTCAGTCAGAAATTTTTAAGGGTGACAGAATACAAAATGCCATAAGAGAAATAGCCTCCCTGTTAGGGGCTGAGATTTCAGCAAAACGAATAAATGTTCATCTTTTGGGCTTTATCTCGCCAAAAATGTTGGCTTCTGGGGGTGCTAATTTGGGTCCTAACGATATTACTTTAGAAATGCCTGTAAACAGAATTGAAGATTGGATTGGAGAATGGGGTGTGTTTGTTGCCTTGCATGAGTTAACTCATCTCTTCTTTGAAAGCTCAAAAGCCCAAAAAATTCTTAAGGAAAAAACGAAAAAAATATCTATCAATAAAATCGCAAAGATAAAGCCAGAAAGAGACCTTTACAATCTAATGAAAGAAATAGTGACAGAATTATGCGCCCCTTCCGGATATATTTGTGAGAAAAATTCAAGGAAAATAAAACCGCTATCAGAAATATTGATTACCAACCTGGGAAGAAAATTAGAACAATTCGAGAAATACAAAAAGAACAAAGATGTTCCGTACCATGATTTGTCGCCATACATAGTTTGGCAGACTTATCCCTTGGTGTCTCTTTATGTCAACAACAAAATGACCGTGGATTTAAAATTTATGGATTCTCTTTTTGAAATATTAAAAGCCGGAGATTAGACTCCGGCCCAATTCTGCTCAATTTCTTCAATTGCTCGTTGAACATGAGAGAAAATCCTCTTCTTGGCCTCACAAAAGGCGTTGACGAACCACTCTTTTGTTTCGATCATGATGTTAAATTTCAGGAATATTGTTTGAATTTGATGAAAAATGCATCAGACGGAGATGTCCTGAAAAAACAAATTGCCTATTTAACCGACCGTATTCTT
>Ga0208195_1001408_pt1 | contig 26433 bp, 28 predicted proteins | sample AD_UKC077_MetaG_FD_184441 | JGI IMG/M metagenome (GOLD analysis project Ga0208195, IMG submission 184441) | Active sludge microbial communities of municipal wastewater-treating anaerobic digesters from USA - AD_UKC077_MetaG (SPAdes) (version 2) | ecosystem: Engineered > Bioreactor > Anaerobic >...
CTGGCTTAAACCCTTTAAACCTGTTTAACCACCTGCCGCAGAGCTTGGGACTGGCGAGCATCCCAAGGTGCCTATATATTCGCCGGTAACGTAGTCGCCTAACTGCGGCGACTGAGCCTGGTCAGCTCAGGGCCCTTTCAAGCCCCCGGCTTTAGCCGTGGGGTGGCTGACTGCACTCTAATCTACGAGTTCCCCCTGGTTGTTTCTGCCGGGTATATCCCATTTGGGAAAGGAGATTTCTCTGGGGAAGGAGATTTCCTTTTCCACTTTGCCATTTTGCCCATCTTGTGCATGCGTGGGTTGGTGTTGCTGGTTGGCGCCGTCGAGTGTGCGAGCGGAGGCGCCAGTGGCGAGAACCCCGCCGGCCTCTGCTACCGCCACCTTCGCATTCCTCCGGGCTTGCAGCATGTCTTTTAGGGCCGCCGTCAGCTTCCTATTTTCTTCCAGGAGAGCAGACACAGCGGCATCGTCTCCAACATCGGCGTCTCCCGCTCCCTGCGCCTCCTGCGTCGTACCCTGTGTCTGTGGTTCGGTCTTCTGGGACTCGGACTGAGACCCCTGGGTGCTGCTCATAGCCTCGACAACCGCCCGCCGCAGTTCCAGTGGCCGGGAGATGTTCTTGAATGGATCACTCGATCCGCCGATCCCCTTTACCGTAACGGTGCCGAAGTTGAGCATTCGTCCGAGGAGTCCCTGCTCGATTTGCACTCCCTCGATGCGCGTCAGGTGCATTTCCCAGGCGTCGCGAGCCACAAAGCCTGTTTTGATGAGGACACGCTTCGAGGTCACAGCGAACTCGCTGGTGATCACGATGATCTTGCAACAGGCGAACCAGGCAGCGGCCACCACGAGCATTACCGCAGCAATATACCAGTTTGAGATCGCTTTCGACGCCGGCAGCATGATGGCTGCCAGTATGGCCGCCAGGCCGACGGCTATTGAGCCAGCATAGACGACCGGATGCAGTTGTGTAGTGAAAAGCACTTTTTCATCGAACATCAGATTCTTCTCGATGTATCCCATTATTTCCTCCCCTCCCCTCCCTTGAGCCCTGCACGGACGTAGGGCGACGCCCCGACCCGGTTGCGCAGTTGAGACGGAGCAGAGCGGTCGCCGGGCTTGTGGGCGATATTCGCCTGGTGTTGGTTGTCAGTGCGCGTAGGCATATCCATCCGCTTTCTGCACGATTTGGAAGCGATCGTGCTTTGAGGTTATTTTGAGGCCGGCGAGTGTCTTAATGTCGAACATTCCTGTTGCCCTTATTCCCGCCATTCTTCCATAGTGCAATCCGGCGTACTTGCCGGTGGTTTGGTTGAGAGTCACCATGTCCCCCGTTTGGAAGCCACGTACCCTTTTGATTCTACCGGCGGCGGTACGAGGGAAGCCGTACTTGTCGGATTTCACCACCTGCCTTGTGCCCCGTCCGCAGGCTTTCACCTTTAGGACTTGCATATTCGGCTTGAGGAGCACGTTTTCCCCGGCCTCTCCCACGCACGCGGCATCTATCCAGTGGGCCTTCGGATAATCCTGCCTCACCCGGTTGAACTTGGTACGCCCTCCGGACCAGAAGGACACCGGCACGTTCAGAGCCTTGAGCGCGTTGCCGATAGCGTATCTGGTAGCATTGATCGCCGCCGCGTCTATCAGCGGCTTCTTGGCCTGGGCGAGTATCTTTCGGAGGACCTCCGGCTTGCCGGAGAGGAACTCCTCGACGGGCCAGTTGTCCTTTTCCTTGTTGCACGGGACACAAGCGATGGTGAGGTTGCTTATCCTGTCCGTGCCATGCGGCCCTCGAATGGGTTTCTTGGGGATGATATGCTCGATCTCCAATTGAACGTTCTCCGCCCCACAGTAGGCGCATTTCCGCCCCCACTTTTGCAGCAGATACTCTCGAACCTCGTAGCCGAACAATGTCCCTCGCTGGTACTCGACACCGCTGATCTCCGGGTTCTGGAGCGCCTGGGTATCGAACCGGACGGTCTCGACGGCGATGGAGGCCACGGGTACGATCCTGTTCAGCTTCCCCGCCCAGGTCACGACGTTATTCACTCGTGACATAAGGGAAGGCGGCAGCCATCCAGCGGACCGACTGCGATTGTCGAAACGAGGCTGGCGGTAGCGGGTATGCCTGTTCCTGCGTCCCCGCCGGATTGCTCGCCGGGAAGTCAAGGCATCCCTGACGGCCAGACCCCGGTGTTCCAACTCGCAGGCCCATACCACCTTGTCCCCCTTCTTGCACTTCCCCACCACGACGATCCCCGTGGTTCTGCTGCCGGGATCGATTCGCAACTCTACCGGCGGCACGGGTTCTTCGATCTCGTACTTGAGGATGATCGTGAAGGGTTCCCGGCGATAGACCGCCGCCTTGCCCTTCCGCAGGAGCATCCTCGCCCTGGCCGGCGTGCAGGGGCTCAATGGTTTCTTATTGGTGTCCACTACAAATACGCGTTGCAAAATCTCTCCTTCAATTGGTGGACGGTTTCCCGTCCGGTTACGCGGGTTTCCCCGGTAAAGGTCGCCTCGACAATGTTACCCGGCGGTTTATGTGCAGGCAGCACTGCTCATTTCCCTGGCCTGCGCTGTTTAACCACCTGCCGCAGGGTCCGGGACTGGCGAAGCATCCCGGAGTGCCTATATATTCGCCGGTAACGTAGCCCAACGGCAAACAATCGGGCCGAGTCTGGTTGAGCGAGTTGCCCCATACCGCCGGAGCAGTACGGACAACCAGGATCATCGCTCGTCCCGCACGGACGCGGAATGAGTTGATGATCCAACCAGGCGCTCAACTAGAACGGTCCTTTTCGCCCCCTCGTAGATTACCCGCCATCCCTTTTCTGTTTTGAGCGTTTCAACCAGGACGAGATCCTTGGGCAGGACAACGGTATCCACGTCGTATTTTTCGATGATGCGGAGCGCGTCCCGGTGTCCTCGCATAATTTTTAAGTAATCGCTGACCACCTCTCTGCTGAAAAGATGGAGACGTGCATCAATGAATGTCCGGTACTGCGGGTGCAGCTCATGCATCAGGTAACGGCCGTCATCGAGGACGTTGAGCATGTTGCCTGTGCGGGGCGGATTGCCCGCGGCCTTCAGGGCCATGGCTTCCTGCACAGGCGCAGCGTTCATGTCAGGAGAGTGTTTGAGGAACGCCGCGAACCTGAAGCCCAACAAGAGAGACACGCACAGCATGGCTGCAAAGGCGGCCTTGGTGGAGAGTCTCTTCCGGTTGGCAAATGCGTCGGTGAATGCCTCCGGCATGTAGCCGGCCACTATGCCGGCGGTGAAGATGGCGAAGTACGGGATATATTTTGCCTGGGACATGCTCAGGACGAGCAGCAGCGCGAAGGCGCCGGCGTCAACGAAGGAGACGCGCTTGCGGTTGAAGACAAGGACGAGCGTTGCGGTAACGACGTACAGAACATATCCGCCCCATGATGTTCCCGGCGGCATGAATTCCGGAAGGCGCAGCGCCTTGACGATTACGGGCAGCTCCTCGAAGCCGTACCTGAAGAGGGAGAACAGTTCCGGGTAGATCGCGTATCCATAAGGGTTGATCAAAGGTGCCGCCAGCAGGAGGGCGAGCACCAAGCACGGCTGTTTGATCTCCTGTTTGCTTTCGACAGCTTTGGCTACCAGGATCAGGCCGGCCAGCCATCCAAAAACGAACATGACGTGCATGTTTGCCCAGACTACCTGCAACACCGGCAGCGTCCATATCAGCCGGGACGATGGTTTGCTCAGATAGATGACGAATGCGAACCATGCGGCAAAGAGGAAGCTGAACACGTGCGGTTTTAGGGCGATCATGTACGTGCATTGCGTGACCAGGAGCGTGATCAATATTGCCGACGCTATGCAGCGGGACCTGTAAAAACAGGTTATGTAAACCAGGGCGCAGATATTGCCGCCAATGAAGAAGAACGAGAAAGTGTAGAGCCAATTTATGCCGGCATGCGTATATCCGTAATAAAAGAGCACTTCGGCCAGCCAGTTGTAGTTGAGCCAGGCGCCTGTCGTGGTATGGGCGAAGGGATCAGCGGCTACAAAGCCATGCTGCACGGTCCATTCCCCTGCCTTGAGATGCCACCATAATTCGCCGGGATCGTATCCGGATGGGACCAGGACCACTATCAGCGAGACAAGGAAGACGAGTGTCCCGTAGTAGATTATTTCTTTTTCAGTATTCTCCATACAAATCATAGCAATTCTGAATAGCTGTCCTAACGAGGAGCCTGATTTCCGACCGGTTCAAGCCTTGTCTTTCGCCTCTCGTTATCGCCAGAGCGACGGCCTCCCTGATCCGCGTCAGGACGATCAAGTCGCGTTCCGTGGCCATCGTTCCCACGGCCTTTCCGAATATCTTCTTGATGCTCTTATTGATCGTTATCGCCAGTCCTTGACGGTTGGCTGCGGCCTGCCCGTCCGGGCCGACGTATTCATGATGGGCGGCCAGGACCTCCCAGAGCAGCGCGTGTGCTCGCAGGCCTTCGTACCTCGCGATCCTGGCGTCGGTAGTCGCGGCAGCAGGCAATTTCGCCCCTATGCGTTTTTCGGCTTCGGCGAGCAGGGATAGCCGATCATCCTGAAACAGGTCTAACGCTAACTGCGTACTCACTGATGTCGAGGACCTCCGCCTTTCCTCTTGGCAGCCGGGTCAAATACTGCCGGAACTTCCTGGCGCCGTCTTCCATCTCGGCGCACAGGTCTTCCATGTCTTGCATCGCGTCCGGGTGGACCTCGTGATCTTCCAGCAGGTCGTGCAGCGTGAACGCTATTTCGTAGAGGGAGCTTTTGATCTTCTTGCAGGCATCCCGGCAGGCGGCGATGTCGCCCACGGAGCTATTCAGTTGGTTCCTGATCACCTGCAATCTGTCTATGTCCTGCTTGATCTGCTCCAGGCGTCGTTCTCGTTCGGCGATGGCGCCCTTCAGCTCTCCGAGTTTAGCGTTCACCTTTAAGTCTATTTCGTCCTGATGGGTTTTGGTGATGGACTTGATTTTCTTTTGCAGGGCTACAATCTCGTTGTTGAGGGCCTCGCGCTGTTCCTTGAGCCTGTCGTAGTCGCCCGGTATCTTCTCGACAACCTTCTCTACCACCTTCACCTCGGCGGGCCTATCAAGAGCGGATTGCAGTTCCGCCTTCATCATGGTGACCTGAGCCAGCACTTCGTCGGTGGGTAACTGTGTTTCGAGGTCCTTGATCTTGCCTTCGAGGGCGCTGATGGTTTTTCGGGCCTCTATCAGTTCCTTGACCTGGGCGTGGGACAGCGTTTCGCCGGCTTCGGCGCGGGTCAGGACTTCTTCCCTGGCTGATTCCGGCGTGGATGGTTGGGCGAGGAGGTAGAGTGCGGCGGTCTGGATATTTTCCAAATTCGTCAATTTGACGAATTTGAGGTTTTCTGCAACCTGCATCATTCTCTGTGCCGTTGCTTGGCTCCACGGAAAGCAGCCTTTCAGCCACTCCAAAAACTTTCCGTGTCCGACGCGGGCCTTCGCTTCGAGTAGGTCCCTGCCGATCTCGACAACCGCCTGTGCCGCACGCTGCTTGATAGCGGCCTCTTTGCCGCGCAGGAAATCCCTGTCGCGTTCGTCAATTATCGAATAATCGAAATGTTTGATCACGCTGGCCTCGACATCCAAATGTTCTGTTTCGCTCAACTCTTGTCCTCCGCGTTTTTTGATATATTACTGCCCTTGGTTACACGCCGGTGCTCGACGCCAGGAACATCCTGGTATGCAAGCGCCTCGCTTGGATCGAAACGAACGCTTGCGAGAACCTGCTTGAGGCCCGCAACTGCCCGGTCAAATTGCTTTTTAGTGGTTATACCGTGCATTGTGGTTTCTCAGCTCCTCCTTACCGTCCAGATTGGCCCCCGGCGGCAAACAAGGTCCGGCAATCAGCCAAGGCCTTGAGTCTGGCGGTTTCCGTCCGGACCTGTGCCGTTTCGAGCTTGGCCCGTATCGCCTTCATTTGTTCGTCTGTTGGCAGGGGATACTGGAGATCCGGCAATTCGCGGAGGACGTCTTCCACGACTACACCGGGATACTCGCTCTGGAGTTGACGCACGACGCTGTAGCGCCTTGATTCGTCAATATCCTTCCGCCTGCGTTCAGCCGCGACTTCCTGCGTGGCTATGCAGGCAGGCTTGTCCATTCCTTTTCGTGCGAGGGCAACCAGGAAGCCTGCCGGATTGCGGATTGCCGGCATATCCGGGTTGCCCACGATCCGGACCATCCAACTGCACAGACGACGCACGCCTTCCACGGGTGATTCGGGCTGGTAGTCAGGATGGGACTCGTGACAGTATGCAGCGATGGCGTTCCGAATCGCCGCCTTGGAGATAAGGTTGTACAGGGGGGTATCGCGCAGCGACTCTACAATCGCATCCTCATCAACCAGGATTGATTCCTTGGCCGGAATGCCCGGTGCAACGCATGACGTATCGTCCGTCTGGGCTTGGGAGGCGGCGGGTGGCGAAGCGGATTCCCCATCAACCTGGGCCGATCCCACCGTAAAGGAAGCGCCCGATTCTCCGCTTGGCGGCTTGGCCTCTTGAGAGGAAGGGGTTGGCGGAGCCGAAGAAACGACGACGACTGCCTCCCTGTTGTCGTCTCTTAATTTCTTAGATTCTTCTTCCTTATATAGTCTGGCCAATTTGTCCGGTCTAAGGGTGGCCAAATTGTCCGGTCGTCTGGCCATTTTGTCCGGTCGTCTGGCCACTTTGTCCTTTCGGACGGACATTATAGCTGAATCTGTCATTATGCTACTATCTATTGTCTCTGGAGGGGTCGTCTGGCCACTTTGTCCTTTCGGACGGACATTATAGCCAATGCTGCTATTGTCCTCACACCTGCTATGGATAACTTGATTCAACTTGGCATAGTCGATAGCGTACCACTTGGTGTTGTCCAAAAAGTGACGGTTGTACTTGGTCGTGGACAGAAGCAACTTCGCGTTCTCCAGCGTCTTGATGGCCCTGCGAATCGTCCTTTCCGACATGCAGGAAAGATGTTTTTCCACCAGGGCCTCGTAGGACAAAAATACCCATCGCTGGTCGTCCCGGTTTTCGGAACTGAGCCGTAGCAGAAAATGAAGTTGTTGCAGCACGATGCCTTCGTTCAAGCCCACTGCCACAGCAAGGCTTGGTAGCACCTGCAACGGCTGCTCCGGCAGGAGCAATGTCGCCTGGCACGGATCTGAGCCGCCTGCCGGCTCGCATCCCGGATCCATGCCTTTGGCAAGTTCGGCCAGGGCGTCGTACTCGATGGTGTACCATCGCGTCGTATCCATTATGTATCTGTTGTGTTTCGCCGTAGCTATTGCAAAGTGTTGCAGAATCAAGCTTTTGTAAACACGGAAAATTGTTTTTGCCGACCAGAAAGGAAAATGCATATCTCTCCATTCATCATATGAAAGGCAGATCCATTTGCGACCGTCGAAGACATTCTTACTGTGCCTGAGCAGAAAATGTAGTTGTTGCAGCACTATGGCTTCGTTCAACCCAATCGCTTTTGCAAGGCCGGGAAGCACCTGTAATGGCGGTTCGCTGATAAGTAATTTATCGATTATTTTTATCACCCCCACTTAGAGTAATACTTCCCGTAACGCCAAAAACGGTCGCAAAAACAAAAACACCCGCCGGGGGAAGTACTATGGATAAAAGACGCAAAGACACCCTGGAGGAGTTCATGCCCATGTCCCAAAAAGCATCGTCCCTGCTCTGGATAGAGCGAAATATCTCAAAACACGCCTTGCCTACCGTCCTTTACCGTTCTCTTGATTCAGTTTGGGAGGCCATAATCTTGCATTCCCCGCCGTCGTTTCCGGCCTTCATTAGGACGTGCCCAAGCGTTGCTCGTCATGGGCTAATGCAATCATTTCGAGTAGATTCCCTGGAGGAATATCTCTTAAAAATGCGGTGCCTTTTTCTGCAAATGCATAATTGTGGCGAGAAGCAGGGAGCTGTTGCCATACAACCATTCTGCGAGTCGGTGGCAAACATTGTGTGGGCACCAGGGATTATGGCGATTGGTCCCGGCAACAATGGTGTTACCGAAGGTGGCAAATATCCGGTAATCACCATCAATGCGCCGGCGCCGGATTTTTATTCGCAGGCCATACGTGATCTGGGGGTTCCGGAAGCGGAAATCGAGATGGTCGTGGATCGCGACCTGCATGTTTGGGTAACCCAGGTGCGCCATGCGACTGGACATTTTTTTATTGGCTCGCCCCCGGCAAATGCCATTCCTGGTTTTCTCCACAAGACGCCGCTAAACATTTCCAAAAGCCGGGTAATAATGGTGAGGAGCCTGATGGACATCGACCAGTTGTGCTGTCACGAGTACAAGCATGGAGAAGACGTGATCGTATCGCATCCTAACGGCTCCATCTTGTCTCACGCAGCCGCCTGGTGCAGGCAGCAGGGATACTCCTACACGGTAACGGACCTGTCTAAGCATCTGTCGTCTATCGGCGATGGCCGGGATGCATGGTTGCACGAGCCGTCACGAGGCTGGCTCGTCAGTTGTGACGAAACTGAGATGCCAGCAACGCCGGCGCCTATAGATTGTTTTCGTGGATCGTATTTTACTGGCCTGGAGCAGTCGCTACAGGTCTGTGACCTCGATGAGCTGCGCTCCAGGTGGGTTGCTGCGCTACCGTTTGAGTTGTACGCAAGCAAGCGTGTTGTGACGAGGGAGTTGGCCACCTTAGCCGGAATATTCACCGGGACCATGATGCGGACCATAGTTGCCTTGTCCGTCGATGCCGTCTGGCGCCTATTCCCCAATGCTGTGACTAACAGCGGACTCGGCGCCGCCGTCAGATACGGCCTGGACGTTTCACCTTGTAATATCGGCGATGTAATGTACACCGTTCTGGCATTCTTCTGCAACGCCTCGATGAGCGACAAAAGCCGCCGGCTGATCTCTGATGAACAGCTCCAGAAATGGCGGCGCATGCTGCCGAAGGCGGCTGCGTTAATGGCCGCGTATGCTGATCGCAGCGGGTCGCGCACTGTAACAACGGCGGCATCCCTACTCGGGTGCCTGCGGGACATGCGGCAGGCATTAGAGTGCTCTTTTGATGGAGAGGATCTCTTTACTGCGTCAGACATAGTGGATCCGGCAAGCAACTGGGTGAAGACGGCCCAGGTATGGACAAAATGCCTGCTGATTCTACAGCGCACACAGAAAAACAGACACACCAACGCGAGTATTTCTGGCCGGGCCATATCCCGCACTTCCGAGCCGTGTTTTGTGGGCACGTTGTTGCAACAAAGGGACCCGGCGCCTTCACATGTAGCAACAACGTAGCAACGTCTGGCATTGATCGCCTGATTTCCAGATCATCTCATCCTCCATCTCTTTTCTCTCTCCCTTTCGGGAAGTATTATATAGGCAATTAGTTCGTTTAGTAGGTTTCGACCGAAAAGGGCGCAAGTCGCCATTGCTGCAGAAATGCCAATGGAGGATTTGCGCCTTTTTTCGTTTCGGTAAGTCCTGATCCCTCTGCGGGGGCAGGCGCGGAACGTGGTATTACCCCGCCGGGTAAGTCCTGACCAGCAATGGCAGGCACGGCAAAGGAGGTGAAGAGTGAGAGCAGTAGCAATAGTCCGCCAATCTAGAAGTAGTGGCGGTCAGGACGATCTCCCTGGGGCAGGCGCTATCCGCCCTGGGGAAATGTATGAAGGGGAAGCCTCATGCATCCCCACATACGAAACCGTAGGGGCCGAAATCGGGTCCCTCGTGACGCTGAAACAAGCCGCCTACGGGGACAGCTTCGGCAAGGCGGGGGAGGTTCTTCGGATCTTCTACCCGAACGGTATTTCTACGGAGCAGTATGATGATGCGCTGTGTCTTACGCGTATCATCGACAAATTGTTCCGAATCGCCACCGACCGCGATGCCCTGGGGGAAGATCCCTACCGGGACATTGCCGGTTACTGCATGCTCGCCATCCGGCGACGCATGGTAGAAAAGGCGGCGAAAGAATAACCCACCTCTCCCCTCCCCTCCCCTGCAATCTGAGCGCGTACCTGCGGGGCGCTTTAGCATCCCGCATGGGGATGTGTTCACAGTTGCGGGTGGGGGAACAATCCAAAAACCATACGTTGACCTTCGCCCTTCGCGGCGCTGAGTTTCCAAGGATGAGAGAGTGATCTCGAGAGTCCTTGGCGCCCGCGCCCGCGACAGCGGCGCAACCGGTAATTCCAGGGCCGCATAAGTCCTGAACCCTCACGGGCAGGCACGGCAAAGGAGGTGGAAGATGGTTTTCTTCTACTTGTGGATCATGATGGTAGCCGCTGTCACGACAAAGTCCAGCGGAGAGACCAAGCTCCCGGAAGAGCCCCCGCCCATCGTGTACAGGAGCCGGAGACGGTAAGCTACACCGGCATCCCGCATTTGTCGTTCGGGACCGTCCCCGACGAACTTCCGCAGGGCCGTCTCACCCCTCCTCTGTATCGGGAGCGTGGGCGGTCCTGACAATGCCCGCCGTCTGGCGGGAACTGTTATACGTGACCTGTGCCGTGAAGCGGCGCTGAGTTTCCAGGGGCGAGGATGAATTCTATCCGAGAATCTCTGGCGCAAGCGCCCGCGACAGCGGCGCAACTTACATTACCCAAGGGCATCCAAAGGAGTCGCGGAATAAGGCAATCACGCCTGTCTCGCGGCTTTTTTATTGCCGGAAAGGAGAAAGATGTCATTCAAAAAATGCCCCCACTGTGGGAGCGAAGAGTTCATCGAGTTCGCCAAATGCGACACTCTCCAGAAGGGTGTTCGCATAGGCGAGAAAAACGGGGCCATCAAGTCCCGATATGATGATGCCGGGACCGTTGACATGCTCGACGACTTCGAGGTGACCGGCTACATGTGCGGCGCCTGTAGCGCCGAGTTGCCCCCTGAGTTTGGGGGCCACAAGCCCTCCCCCACCAGAATCGTCATCGGGGTGGAAGGGGGCCTGGTAACGGGGGTTTCTTCCGACCGCCCAGTCGAAGTCCTGGTGCTGGACTACGACACGGAGGGCGTGGAAGACGACCATATTTCCGTCATCAACGGGAATGAGTGTTGCGCGGGGCAGTATCCAGCCGACCTCCTTCCCGATGTCGTTGCCAAGTGCTACGGAGACTCGGCAGCAGAAGAGGAGGTGCCCCATGCTGGCTGATGTATTGATTAAAATCGCCGGCATGGAGGCGCCGCCGGAGGCCCCCTATCACCCCCGGCCCTCCTCATCCGGCCCCGACCGGTGCCTGCGCCAGTTGGTTTACAAGGCGAGGGGCTTCGTCGGGAAACCTCTCGGGGACCGCTTCATCATGGTCCTCGACGACTCCTCCTGGCACGAAGAGCTTACCGCCGACTGGATCCGAAAGTCGGCATTTCAGCTCCTTGACCAGCAGCTCGCCGTCACCTGCGGCACGACGACTCATATGGGGCAACCCTATGAGGTCCCCGGCAGCATCGACGGCATCATAAAAGACCTGATGGAGGTTAATCGCCTGTGGGAGCACAAAGCGATCAACCACTTCTCCTTCGAGCGCATGCTCAAGGGGGAGTACCCCATGGATTATCTCACCCAGTGTTGTCTGTATATCACTGGGCTGCGGAAACAGGAGGCCTACAAGGATCTCGACGAGGCGGTGTTGCTTGTGAAGAACAAGAACACCTCGGCGTACCTGGAATTCTTGCTGGGCTTCGACCCCGCCAGCGACATCCTGACGATCCGGCACATGATCGGGTCGGACGGAACGGTTCTGACCGGTCCGGTCATGTTTCACGATCTTTACGCGGACGCCTTCAAGCGGTTCGAGTTCGTTGAGGCTCACCGGGCTGCCGGGACCCTGCCGGCGCGACAGTACGACAGGTCCACGGACTGGCAGTGCGACTACTGCCCCTATGCGGAGATCTGCTATGAGGGCTACGAGGAGGAGTTTACCGCCGCAGTCGCGGCTCTTGACGACGATGCGCTGGCGGCGGCAGAGGAGTTCAGGGAGATTTCAGATTCCCTGAGCGTCCTCAAGAAGCGGCAAGAGGACCTCAAGAAGGACCTCAAGGCGTTTCTGGTCGCCAAGGGGACGGCCAAGGCTCGGGCGAACGGCACTGTGGTTGGGTTGACTTTCCAAAAACGGAAGTCAACCGACACGAAGCTCATTCCCCCGGAGATCCTGGCCGCCGCCCAGACCGAGAAGACCATCGAGGTTTTCAAGGTAGCCGGAGTCAAGGCGGCAGTGGATTAAGGCATGACCTTTTCCTGCGACAAAAAGCCGTCCGCGCCCGGCATCTACTGGGTCACGGACAGAAAGACGGTATGCCCCGCCCTGGTGTACGAAGGGCAGAGCATCTCGGTCGGCACGAAAATGAAAGTCGTCTTACCGGGGGACGCTTTTCATTACTCGCTCAATTCCCCGGTACTCACCCTCGATTGGGGCGACAGGGTGGCGGAGATTACCTGCCTCCCCTTCGGCCTTATGTCGGGAGGTCAGAGCACGCCCCGGCCCACAGAGCCGGTCGCCCTCACCGACTGAGGAGGGGGCTGTTGGCCGCCGGTCGGCGGCTCCTGAGCGAAACCAACCACCCCCACCGGGGCGTACCACATCCCCGGCGGGGTGTGGTGCATTCTCCGGCGGGCAACAATATGCTCCCTCAGAAGAGGGACGCGGGGGGCCACCGCGCAAGTAAATGAGGCCACCACGCCGGGAAAACATCACCTGCCGGTAAGTCCTGACATCTGCGAGGATGCAGGCTCGGCAACGGAGGAAAAATGAGTATGAGTTTTCGGTGTGGGTCATTCACCCGCATAAAGGAACTTTCGGATAAGCGCCGCCTGCCGCGTCTGGGCAAAATCCGCCTGGGCGTGAAGGCGGCTACGGCCTCCGGGAAAGAGTACCCCCGTGAGGTCAGCTTCTTCGTCGTACCGCCCGAAGTTGAGGCGGTTTACGGCGACAAACCGACCGTTCTCGATGTCATGTTTCCCATTAATGACATCGAGACCGTCTTCCCCCAAGCCTACAAGTTTTACGGGTCTGGGCGGGGGCTCAAGTGTGTCGGAAACGGCGAGTGCGCTCTGCGCCTCGACGAAAAGACGCAGGTGATGCAGGAGCGTCCGTGCCCCTGCGACCTCCTGGAAAAGGGTGCGTGCCAGCGCCGGGCACACCTTCTGGTGATGCTGCCGAAGGTGTCGGTTGGCGGCATTTATCAGATTGACATGGGGTCTTACCACTCCATTGTCGATCTTAATTCTGGCCTGGATTACGTCCAAGCCCTTATCGGGCGTTTCGCCATGGTCCCGCTGATCCTGAAGCGGGTTCCCCGCGAGACGCACAATGGAGGGCAGAAGGCCGTCCACTATCCGCTCCAGGTACTCCTGGCATCGGCGGATATGGAGACGGTCGAGGCCCTGCGGGACGACAACCGCAGGGTGATCGAGGCCTCAAAGCGCCTCGCCATTGCCCCGCCCAAGGACGGCAACCCTGCCGTCAACGGGGAGGCTGTGGATGAGGTGTTCGACGTGGAAGGGGAGAACGACGCCCCTACTGCGTCGGAAGACGCGGCAGTGGCAAAAGCAGCCCCTCCAGCTCCTTCACCCGCAGACGAAGGCGATCCCGCGGCAACTTCGGGCGACGCAGAGGGCAAGAAAACGCCTACTGCAACACAAGACGCGGCGGCTGACCCCTCTCCGCCGCCCCCCCAAAAGGGCAACGGCCGCGGCGACGGCCCGGCGGCTTCTGCTCCGCAACAGGCCGCAATCCTCAAGCTGGCGGCAAAGGCGGGTATCAAGGAGGACGTTGTCCTGGAGAAGATCCGGGGCATCTCCCAGGGCGCCGCGGCCCAGATGATCGTCTCGCTCCAGCGGGGCGATCTGGCGGGGTGGCAGTAATGACGGTATCGGCAAAGGGATACGTCCGGTATGCGTATCGGCTTGAAACACGCCGCGTGCGCGAGCCGGACTTCCCCTACAAGGCGCAGAAGCCATTCGACTGCGCCGCTGCGACCATCCAATTTGCATTATCAATGGATGACCTGGACATCGAAAAGTTCCTGGTGTTGTACCTCGACATCAAGAACAAACTCATCGGCATCCATATGGTGCCTGGAACGGTGGGCTGTGCCGCGGTACACGTCCGGGAGGTGTTTAAACACGCACTTCTCTGCGGTGCCAGCAGCATAGTCCTGGCGCACAATCACCCGTCGGGGAACCGAGAACCGTCGGGTGAAGACATCAGACTCACAAATGTGGTCCGGGATGCGGCCAAGCTTTTTGGCATACGCCTCTTGGACCACGTCATCATAGGGGAAGGGAAAGGAGTGTCCTTCCGCGAAGAAGGGCTCCTGACATGAAAGAGGCGCGGGCACAGAGTCGTGCCCGCCCCACCATCGCCATTGTCGGCAACACCTTCCCGGTACGGGAACAGTTGCAGGCTATGGGATGCGTGTGGGACCAACGGGCGCGTCTCTGGTATGCCCCGAAGGGAACGGCAGAGGCGGCACAGAAGCTTGTGTCGTCTCGCCGTTGCCGGACGCGGGAGAATCCGACCGCCGGGCAATCCCTGAAATAAACATAAAACTAGAAGGCCCCGACGATTTCTCGTCAGGGCCTTTTTTGCTGCAAAAACTCGCAGTATCAGATCAAACATCTATTCTTCCGCCTACCCATACAGCCTTGCCATAGATGTTTATCGTTTCAGCAGCAGTAATCGTGGGTTCGTATATTTTGTTATCGCAGATCAATTTGAGATTCTTCGAACCGATTTCAGCCTGTATTCTGCGAACTGCAAAACCGTTGACATCTTTCAATACGTATATGCCGCCCTGTGACGATACCTTTTTGATTCCGGTGTTCACCAAAAGGATGTCTCCCGGACATATAGTCGGCTGCATGCCATCCCCGGAATTTCTAAAAGCAATAAATTCTTCTGGTTTGCCCATTTTGAGAATCCATTTGCGCCGAAAGGCCAGCATGGCATAGGCATTATTATCGCCATTTTCAACGGACTTGATTCCATTCATGCATTCAATGTATCGAACGGTTACAAAATCCATGTTTTTATTCTCGCTTTTCGAAGACCACATTTCATCATTAGTCATCGGTCCACAGACATCCGGGTATTTTTCCCGCGCTCCTGGAAACGGCTCGCCTTTTCCTTCGAATATCCAGTATGGATTGAATTTGTAGTGGATTATCAATGCCCCCAAGACTGTGCTTTTCACTGTAGATTGCCGTCCTTTCTTGTATCGTACCATGGCTGCTTTCTCTACTTTGAAAATCTTCGCCAAATTCGCATCGGTGATCCCGTGGTCCAGATTTTTGTCCTTCTTGATTATCTTTATTGCCCACGCGATTCTTTGTACGTGTTCTTTTCCTTCCATAAGTAAAATCCTTCATTATGTTGATTTATCTTGATGATACACCAAAATAAAAAATAAAACAGCAAACAATTTTTATTAGCAATACGCCATATTATCACTTGCAACTTATTTCAGGGTGCGAGAGAGTCGATTGTCATTATAATACCGACTATTTGTAGCACCATACTCTCAATATTTTCTCCCCTGCCATAACGTGCGTTGCACACGCTTCTTAATGCGATAATGCAGGCCTAATATTTATTAATAACAATATTATACTTGACATAATCACAGTTATGTTGCATACTGCATTCATGCCTTTAGCTATAGTACATCCTTTCTTGATAAAAGAACAAAATATAATCTTGCTCGTAACAAGACATGGGTGCATAGCTCGCGCACTCGCTCCTGCCAGAAAAGACATAAATAATAATTGCCATCAAAAGAACGCCAACCAACAAGGCCAAGTAGAAGTAATATTCAGAAAGAGCACGGAAAGGAGCGGGATGCGTGAATAAGCAACATAATTCTCCGAAGCCGAAGCCTACCAAAGCAAAGAAGCCTCCTCCAACACGCAAGAAAACTGGTGACAACCTGGAACAGTCACCTCCTACGACAGACGCCGAGCTTTCCAAACTAGCGGCAAAAGTGTTTGAGGAAAACATTGCCCTCGTGAAATCGATCGTCAACCGTTTCGACGGAATAGATCACATCAATGGCAAAGAAGACTACATTCAGCAGGCGTATCTCGGCACTCACAACGCCGTCCGTAGTTATCGAGTAATCACAGACGCAAGGTTTCAGACCATTCTCGTCTGGCACATCCAAAAAGCTCTGGAAAAACTGATCCCACCGCAAAACCGCCAAGTTATAGTCACCTATCCAAACGGCGACGAAAAATTGATGTCGTACCAAGCCTTCCGGAAGATCAAGCGAGGCCTGCCCGACGGCACCACATATCGGACGGAATCCCGCTCCGTATCCTGGGAAGCCCTCAAAGGCATTAACTTGGAAGACGACAACGGCATTGCAAGGAGCGGGAAAAAGCGGAGGCCCGAATAAACCATGCGAAAATTAGAATATGTTTTTTCTCTGAGCAAAAAAGATTTCACAATCCAGACTTTTCGTGCCGGCGGCAAAGGCGGGCAGAACCAGAATAAAGTTGAGTCTGGAGTCCGCATTGTCCACGCCGCTTCCGGCGCTGTAGGCGAGAGTCGGAATTTCCGGGATCAGCTTGCAAATAAAAAAGCGGCCTTCAAACGGTTAGTGGATTCAAACAAGTTTCGCGCCTGGCTTCGTGTCGAAGCGGCAAAGCGATCTTTGGAAATCATAGAACGCCGGCGCATCGAAAGAGAAGTAGAGGAATGGATGCAAGATAAGTATCTAAAAATAGAAACTTATTAGAAAAGGAGGATATGCTTGGGAAAAGAAAAAAAGGCAGGGAAAGCAACCACGGCCGCAACACCCGCCGTTCCTGCGCCAAACTGCATCTGCCCGCGATGCCGGACGCCTCATTACCGAGACAACTCGCATAAGTGGCGGTACTGCAAGGCGTGCGAGGGGCAGAAGGCGTTGCTGTCCGGGGATGCGCTATTCGACGATATGTCGTGCAGTATCAGCCCCGATGCCTGGAGGTGAGTGTTGGTGATTTCGTGTTGTCAAAGTCGCATGGGAAATTTCCCCGTGTGGATTTCCCACCACGGGACATGGGAAATTTGGTTCATCCGACTAAAGCGTACTTGGCTTCATGAAGTGCCATGATTTTGAGTTTGAAGAACTCCATATCCCTGAAGCCATAGGCCATTCGTTTCATGGTTTTGATTTTGTTGTTTGTACCTTCCAAGGGTCCTGACGAGATAGGATAATCGTAGTAAGCGAGGATTCCTGATTTGTAGGCAGCCAAGGTTTTGGCGAACGTTTTGAGCATTTTGATTCCCGTTGCCTGTGCTCTTTTGATCCAGTCGGTGAAGACCCTTTCGGCAATCTCCTTGTTGGGTTGCGCCCAGATCTGACGGAGGTCTTCCTTGAGGTAGTAAGCGCAGGAAAGAGGTTCGTTGAGCTTCAGGGCTTCTGCCAGGCGTTCTTTCTCTTTCTTGTCTGGATCAAGGTTTTCGGGATTCTTCAGAAGGAGCCACCGGGTTCCTTTCAAGACAGCCTTCTGAAGACTTTCCTTTGTTTCCCTGTATAGATCTCTCCGGAGATCGGACAGTTTGTCATTGAACAGTTTGATGACATGAAAATGGTCAAACACAATCGTCGCGTCGGGAAGATGGTCAAGAACGGCGCTGATGTATGCCGGCGACATATCCATGGCCACGGCTTTCACCTTTGCCCTGGCACGTCTGAGCCTCTGCCAGAAGGGATCAAGGGCGTCACCTCCTTTGCCGTCACCAACGAAAATCACCGCCCCTGTGTCCATGTCCAGAACCACCGTCAGATAACGATGCCCCTTGCGCACCGAGATCTCATCAATGGCGATCCGCTTGACGTTCTTCAGGCACGGCCTCGAAAAACGCTTGGTCAAATCCCGTTTCTGGATCTCCTTGATCGTGTCCCAAGAGATACCCAGATGCCGGGCCACATCCTGAATGGTCATATGTCTCGACAGCTCCAGAGCATATCGTTCAAAAGCGTGGCTATAGGAAAATCGGGGATCGGCAAATCCGAGTTTCTCCTGCCGGATCTTTCCACAGCGCCGACATTCAAGCCGCTGAACCTCATAATCCAGGAAGACCCGCTTCGATCCGATCGGAACCATCCGGAATCGCCTGGAAAGTGTACCCCGAAGGATAACATCCCGGCTCCGACACTCCGGGCATCGAAACTTTCCTCTTTTCCGCCTGGCGGAAAAGAGGATGGCCCCTTCCTGGTATCTACTGTGGACATAGTCGTAGCCAACCAAACCAAAACCGTGGTACAAGAGACTCGTGGACATGCTCCCCCTTTTGTAACCGGAAATCTTCAGCAAATTTCCTTTTGGGGGGGATGTCCATATTTTTTCAACTACAAAAAGTACGCATCAACCGGATGAACCGGAAATTTCCGGTCGTGGATTTCCCACCACGGGACATGGGAAATTTCCGGTCGTGGATTTCCCACCACGGGACATGGGAAATTTCCGGTCGTGGATTTCCCACCACGGGACATGGGAAATTTCCGGTCGTGGATTTCCCACCACGGGACATGGGAAGTAATATATGAGGAAGTGGCATTGTCAATGAGGAGTTTGTAGTAATGGAAATATCGTGGTGCAGCATTAAGGAGTATCGGCGTATCGCTACCTGGGCAAAGGAGATCTCAGTACGCCGTATCCGTCAACTAATACAAGCCGGCATATTCCCAGAGGAAGTACGACGCATAGCGGCAGGAAAGGTCGGGGCAAAATACACGTATCAGATAAAACTCAGCAATCCAGAGGAAGTAGATAAGTTATTGCGCATACGTTACGTTGAAACAATCGCACAAAAAGATGACGTCGCCACAAACACAAATGCCCAAGTATTAAATGCCACAGATAATCGCCCACAGACATCATTTTTCTTAGACATGGAACTCCCTGTAGGCTCCTATTTTGATATTGCCATGCAAAACAAGATCATAAGAAAAAAATACAATGAGTACCTTAGTAATTGCGGCGCAAGCAACACAGACGTGGCTGGCGATCATTCGACAAAGGGGCGATTGAAAAACCGACATATTGTGCGTTGCAATATAAACATGAAGAACGCTTTATGCGAATACGCAAAACATACCGGGTTAACAATGAAGGAAGCTTATGTCGTCCTACTCATGAAGTATCTGAACTCCCCGGCGGGCAAAATTGCTTTGTGCACTGCCCAAACGATCAATAACAAGCATAATATCAAAAAAACAGAAAAGGAGGATATAAAATATGGTCATGCTGTATGTTGAGACGGAAAGGCTCCATCCAAACCCCGACAACTTATTTGATCCCTTGCCTTCTGACGAATATCAGGAATTGAAATCAAGCATCCGTGCAAACGGCATCAGAGACGCCCTGATTATCTGTCGTAACGCCAACAATGGAGATTACACGATTATTTGTGGGCATAACCGCCACAGGGCTGCCAAGGAGTTGTCGTTGCACACGCTGCCTTGTGTTCTTGTGCGGACAGACGAAGTAGGCGCCGTTCTTGACACAGAACTTTATCGGCGCATGCTCACAAAGGAACAGAGGAAAGAGCTAATAGCGAAAAAAAACGCCGTACACAAGGCGGCCATCGAAAAACGCTTGGAATCGCATCTGCACCCTGCTCTAAAAAAGCTGTATGACGAAGGGGTGATTGCTTCCGAGATAGCATTACACCTTGCTGCACTCCCCGCCAGCGTCCAAGCGGAAGCGTTTGACTCAATGGAGAAAGCCATCCAGGAGACCGTCATCATCGAGCCTGCCGACCCGGAGCAAGAGGCGCGTCATGCCCAGAAAGTAGCGTCGATACAGGCAGAAGTGGAAACGCACAAGGCCACAGTAGAGACGCTGAAAACAGAAATGAAAGACATGGAAAGGAAGCTTCGTGAATTGAAAAGGCAGAAAGACAAAGCACGGGAGCTGATCGAGGATCAGCAAGAGAATATCGCACGACTCAAGGAGCAGTCGTTCCAGGAGGCAAGGGAATCGTTGCGGGCCGAAGTCGAGAAGCGAATAGAGGAGACTCGCCAGCAAATGAGCGATATCCAGAAAGCGATGGGCGAAAAAGACATTGAAATAGAACGCCTCAACGAAGAGATCGAGCACCAGAAACGCCGCGTGTGGGACACGGAAACGCTCGTGAAATCAGCGGAGGTGTCGGCCAAAATGTTCAAGGACGATTGTGTCGCCAAGCTCAAACTCTTGTACTCGCCGAAGATCATCAGAACTGCGTTGGACAACCTTGATCATACGTTGGGCTGTCTTGCGGCGTATCTGGACAGCGATTACGCTTGGGATGCTCAGACTATGGAGGAAGTGAACATCCGGCTGCGCAAGTACAGGCAGCGTGTTAAAGAAGTGCTCAATGGATTACCCGATCCGGGAAGCAAGGCGGCCTTGCAGTTGCCAAATGTAACCCCGATGCTGCCGGAAGATCAGCAAAAGAGTTCGATCCTTGCTTGATGCATGTACCTCAAGATCGGACACCTGGTTCCGGCAACAGTTATCAAGGCGATGCCTGATCATGACTCGTACCTGATGGCGATAGCCAATTCCGAGATCATGGCGCTATTGGCGAAGGAGAATGCCGGCAAGACCATGCAAGTTGGCGATTGCACTGCCGCTGTCGTGCATGCCTTCAAGGGAGAGCGTGTACTTTTGACTCAGCAGACGGCGGTCTTTTACCGTCGTCTGGTGGAGATGCTGCTCTCGCCCCTGCTGATGGAGGGCAAGGTGAAAGTATGTCACGCCGCTGCAATACGAGGCGCTGGTTTCGCGAAGGTGTCCATTGAGGGATTGAATGGATGTAACCCGATACAGGAGAGCATGGTCTATATCCATGACGCAAAGGAATACACGAGCAGTACCATCACTATGGTCGCATATTCACATGATAAAATCGAATATATCAAAAATTCTCTTATTCCTGCGTCCCGTGATCACATTCAGAAAGTAATATATGACAAGGATGCCGAAGAATACACGGTATATGTAAGCTCCTTGCAAAAAGGAGTGTTTTTGGGCCGGCAGGGCATGAATGTTGCCACTGCGGCGAAGTTGACGGGTGCGAAGCTCAACATCCTGCCCGTCTGAGATACCTCTAACGAGGAGAAAGGAATAAGAAAAGTGAGCGAAGAAAAGAAGGAAAAGGCAAAAATGGGCAAATCCGGTGGACAGAAAAAGGGTGTGGACCAGTCCGTCCGGCCAAAGGAGACGCCCGAGGACATCCTGAAGAGAAAGATGATCGAGGTGGCAAACCCAATGTCGCTTGTCATTGCCCCCAAGACGCGGGAGGGGCACGCCATGATCAAGATTGCTATGAGATACGACAAGGCCATCAACCGCCTCCGGCTAAACGGTGGAACGACCGTGGCAATCAGCGCGGTGATGTCCTGTTTAGAAAAGGCACGGGAATTTCATGGGAAAATGAACGCCCTGCTCACGTCTCTATCAGACGGATCCGGTATAAGCACCTTTATGTCCTCTCAAATGGATACCCCGGATACCCGTCTGCTGCTCGCCCAACAAAGGTCATCATACGTGTATTTGCCCAGTACGTCGGAAGGACGCGAGATGATGTATATGATCAAGCGTCTCGATCCACTGCTGGTACAGTACCGCACGACCTGCGATGATTACGAAAAGGTGGGACGGGTCGTCCGAGTTGTATTGCAGACCATATCGTCATTCAGTGATTTGACGATGTATCTGTCCAAGACAATCAATTATCAGTATGAACCGCCCAAAAATATGAACTGGGTTTTGCGCCAGATGGGGGAGATCGAAAACCAAGCCAAAACCGTCGCCGCCTTGTCGTAAGCGCGTAGCTGGCGGATATGCCTACGCACACTGACAACCAACACCAGGTGAATATCGCCCACGGGCCCGGCGACCACTCTGCAAGGAATGTCAATCGACGCAGATACCTCGCGGCCCTGCTGCTGGTGTGTACGCTGTGGTGGATGCCGGCGGTGAATGCCTCCGCCTTCTGTTTCGAGGAAGCGGGAGAAGCCTACGGCATATCGCCGTTGTTGCTGTGGAGCATCGCATCCGTGGAGTCGTCGTTCAATCCTGCGGCGATAAACCACAACTCCAACGGGTCATATGACTATGGAGTAATGCAAATCAACTCGAATTGGTTTCGCGTGCTCGGCAAGGAGCAATGGGACCGTTTGGCCGATCCGTGCTTCAATGTACACGTTGGGGCCTGGGTGCTCGCCCAGTGCATACAGAGGCACGGCTACACCTGGAAGGCTGTTGGCTGCTACAACAGCAGCAAACCCGAGCGCCGGCGGGCATACGCGGAGAAGGTGCTCTCTCATTTAAAAAGAGCACAGGATTATGCAGAAAATAAAACAATTCCTTAATGGATTATCGCCGAAACATCGGCAACGCGGCGCTGCCGTGCTGATCATAGTCGCCTTTCTTATAATTGCGCTGATCGCGTCATACGGCATGGAGATGACTAAGAAAAAGAAAAAGGTCGAGGAACGCAAGGTGTCATCTAAAAAGATGTCGCTTTTGACGGACAAGGTTGAAAAGGAGCTGTGGGTTGCCGCCGAGGGCCAGAACATCAAGGCCCTGGAAAAAAGCAACGAGGAGTTGAAGACGCAACTAGAACGGATGCAGAAGGAAATCACGGAGACGAAGGAGCTTGCAAAGAAGCCGAAGGCGTCCCCCCTCCCTCTACCGCCGGCCCCGAAACAGGGGAGCCCGACCGGCGGCGGCGACGCCAAAGGCGCGGTAGCGACTCCACCAGTGCCGTCTGTAAAAGGGGCGACCCCCTATCCTTCCTCTGTCATGGATACCGTCCCACCTCCTCCAGGAGTGGGTGCTAGAACTGGTTATGGAAGGTCCGGGCCGGAAGCGCCCGCTGGAGGAACGATCCGGAAATTCGGGGACGATGCAAAGAAAGCGACGGACTCGAAAACAGCGAAAAAGAAAAAGGAGCCCACAACCTACTTGCCCGCAGGATCATTCATGCGGGCTGTATTGCTGTCCGGGCTTGACGCGCCTACGACGGGTGGCAAGAGTTCCGCCGAGCCCTACCCCGTTCTGTTGGGCGTTACTGATCTTAGTGTGCTACCCAACTTGTTCAAGATGAACCTCAAGGAGTGCTTCGTCATCGGCGCCGGCCTGGGCAACATCTCCGACGAGCGGGCCTACATCCGCACGGAAACCTTGTCCTGCGTTCGCACGGACGGCAAGGTTATCGAGGTGGGGATGAAGGGGCAAGTCATGGGGGAAGACGGCAAGTTGGGACTCCGGGGCCGCTTGGTGAGCAAGCAGGGCCAGCAGATTGCCATGGCGATTTTCGCCGGCACGCTCAGCGGCATTGCCACGGCGGTCAAGCCTACCTCAAGTACGACACTGCAACTTACCACGGGCGACACCAACACGCACACCAACTTCTCGCGTCCTGACACAAGCGATGTGTTGCAGTCCGCCGGGCTAGGCGGCACGGGGAAGGCGCTGGAGATGGTAGCGCAGTATTATATGCGCATGGCGGAAAGGCTGTTTCCGATTATTGAGATAGATGCTGGCCGCGAGGTAGAGCTTGTGCTCTTGAAAGGCCAGGAGCTTAAAATATCCGGAAGCAGCTTGTCCCAACACAGATAAGGAGAAAAATTATGCTTTGCAAAAAGACCGCTTTCCTGCTCGCTTTTGCGGCCGCCCTGATCCCCTCTTATGCAAGGTCCCAGGCGCAATCGGAGCACGAAGCCATCAAGAGGACCCTGAATGGTCTACGGATCGATACGATCAGGTATGTCGAGGGTCTCAATATGTATGAAGTCGTGTCCGACAACCAGGCTGCCTACCTCACCAAGGACATGCGTTACTTTATCGTGGGCCGCGTGTTTGACATCCACGCCAAGCGCGACCTGACCACTGAACGAATCGATTCATTGCGCCGGATAGACTTCAAGACGCTAAACACTAAAAACGCCATTAGCATGGGAAGCGGCAAGAGGTTTGTAGCGGTGTTTACCGACCCTAACTGCGGGTACTGTAAAAAGCTGCACGGTGAATTGAGCAAACTCAAGGATGTTACCGCATATATCTACCTGTATCCCCTGGCCGCGCAGAACTTGGAAGCCAAGAAGAAGGCGGCCTCCATTCTGTGCGCGGGCGACAGTCTTGCCGCCCTGAACAAGACCTGGTTTGCAAAAGAGCCTTTCAAGGCCGAAGGTGAACCGTCGGCAGCTTGCATGGCGTCGATCGAGGACAACATCCGCGTCGGCAGAAGCCATCGCATATCCTCGACTCCCACGATGATCTTCGAGAGCGGCAGGGTAGTGGTAGGCTACAAAAGCGAGGCTGATCTGATCGCCTTGATCAAAGCAGAGGACAAATGAGCAGAATAATCCTTCAAATGTCATTGGCAACCTGCATCATCGCATTGCTGTGCTGCGTGCCCGGCTGTGCGCCAAAATTCGCCTGCGAGGATTCCGTGAACCTTGATGATCCGCGCTGTCATTCAGTCAGTAATATGTATCACATCAAGATGCGTGGCAAAGCCGACCCCCAGAAGCCCCAAGAGGAAGACAGCGGGGAGAAGGCACAGTCACCTCCTCCCGTTCAGGAGCGGGCCGCCGATATGGGCGTGGCCCTCGTACAGGGATCAGCGTATGAGGTGAAGGTTCCGGTGCGTGTTCCCCCGAAGGTGATTCGTATCTGGATAGCGCCCTGGGAAGATGCGGACGGAGATTTGCATCAGCCTGGCTATATATTTAGTGAAATCAACGACAAGCGGGGCCGATGGGTCTTCGGCGAAAGGCAGGTATCGGGTTCCGCGGCACTCTTGACGCCCGTGGACGCTCCCGAAGAGGAGGGACAACCCGATCCAACAGCCGGGAAACAGACAGGAGCAGTACAAGACCGCCAAGGCAAGGATGCGGCAAGAGGAGCAGCTCAGGCGGAAAGAAAGGCTCTTGCCGAGGAAAGAAAATATGAAAAGCAGCAAGCTGGACAACAAAAAGAATCCAAAACCACCGCTGATAAGTGGAGACCTCCCGCCAACGATCCGACCCTGAAACTCCCCTCCGTAAAAAAATAATCCGAATTACGCCTGATAGGTAAGTATTATACCGATAACGCCGATGCGAACGCGGCGATAAACACGGAATCCTCGGCCTTAAGGCCGGGGAGGATGTCAAGACATACAGCCATGTTTTCATATCGCTCAACGAGTTGAGCGCCGGATAACACTACAAACAGAAAGGAGGTATAAGTTACCGGGGGCTTGAAGGAGCCCTGAGAAGATCAGGGAAGGACGTAGTGGCGCTCCTCCCGATGCCTAAAGTCAGGGGTCCCGCGCCGCGAATTTGCGGTGAGCACGATGGGATTTTACAATTATCAATTACAAAAACTACAAAAAGAAAGGAGGAAGTGGCGCTCCTCCCGATGCCTAAAGGCAGGGAGCCCCGCGCCGCGAATTTAGGATGCGCGAATTTAGGATTATCGAAATGATCAATAAGCGTCTTACGAAACAAGATTTTTGGGTAGCTTTCGTTTTGCTGCTGGTATGGGCATCGGCAGCGTGGGCAGGTGCGGAGGGTGATGAATTCCAGACACTTTACGATACGGTCTCGGGGTGGTCTCAGGGATACCTGGGTAAACTGATTGCGATCAGTTCGTTCGTGACGGGTATGGCCATCGGGATTGTCCGTCAGTCCCTTATGGCGATTGCAGTAGGTGTAGGCGCCGGCATGGCGGTACAATATACGCCGGAAATCATCGAAACCATGGTCACGGCCCAGTTGTTTTAAGGCAGGCAGGGTGGCCGTGAGAAGCAGCGACTCTTTCAATATAGCCAAGGCAAGCGGCACGGTCCAGGGCGTAAACCATAGGCATTGTGTGATTCTGCACCGATCCAACGGCTACAATTATTTCAACTATAAACAGAAAGGGGGAAACGGCGCTCCTCCCCATGCCTAAAGGCAGGGTTCCCCGCGCCGCGAATTTGAGATGGGGGCGTAAACCCCGGCCTTTGGGCCGGGGAGAGACGCCCTGCCAGATTCAGCCTAATAGCTTACCGGGGAGGATGTCAACGTTGTACTTCGCAACCCGGCCTGGGTGCCAGAGCCCTACATCCGCACAAAATAAGGAGACAAAAAAATGAAACAAAAAAGAGGAATCACACAAATCTTGCTGGCTCTTGCAGTGGCCGCGACACTCCTTATGTGGGTGTCTCCGGGGTTTGCGGCCCTGGAAAGCATAGACTACGTAAACTATGACTTCGTCAGGGACTGGACTCAAAGGAGCACCAATGTAAACTACAAAACTTATCCTACCCCGACGATTAGGTCCTGTGTAAATGATGGAAATCAATACATTACTATCCACACACACTTTGACGGTTCTCTAAGGACCATCGAAATACCAACATATCCAGAGCCCGCATCATTTATCTCTAACACGAGCAGAGGCGGCGCTCCTATA
>Ga0208195_1001414_pt1 | contig 26338 bp, 24 predicted proteins | sample AD_UKC077_MetaG_FD_184441 | JGI IMG/M metagenome (GOLD analysis project Ga0208195, IMG submission 184441) | Active sludge microbial communities of municipal wastewater-treating anaerobic digesters from USA - AD_UKC077_MetaG (SPAdes) (version 2) | ecosystem: Engineered > Bioreactor > Anaerobic >...
CGCTCCTCTCCCAGATCGTGCCCGACATCCAGAAGACCTCCCAGCTCGTCCAGGAAATCACGGCGGCCAGCAACGAGCAGAACGCGGGCGCAGACCAGATCAACTCCGCCATCCAGCAGCTCAACCAAGTCGTCCAGCAAAACGCCTCGGCATCCGAAGAAATGTCGTCCACTGCTGAAGAACTCTCCTCTCAGGCCCTCCAACTCCAGGATACCATCGCGTTCTTCAAGATCGACGGAACCAGCACCAGGAGAGCTATAGCCACCCAGGGCGTTTCGGGCGCACCAAAGATCCCGGCCAATGGAAAGATCAAGGGATCTCAAGCTGTTCAGCGCGATGTGCCGAAGATACCCTCGGGCTCTTCTCACGGGATACGGCCTTCGGGGGTAAACATCAGCCTGGACGATGCCGATAGCAGAGGTGACTCCAAGGACAGTGAGTTCGAGCGCTACTGAAGAGATGAGGAGAACGTCATGAGCGTACAAGGAATAACCGAGACCACCCAGTATCTCTCGTTTCATCTCGACGAGGAGGAATTCGCCCTGGAGATCACCCGGGTCAGAGAGGTGCTGGACTTCACGCGGATCACCAAGGTGCCCCAGTCGCCGCCCTTCATGCGAGGCGTGATCAACCTGCGAGGCACCGTGGTGCCCGTAGTGGACCTCAAGGACAAGTTCGGCATCGGGAACACGGACAAAACCGTCAATACCCGGGTCATCATCTGCGAGGTCGACGTAGACGGCGACATGACCACCCTGGGCGCACTGGCAGATTCAGTGCACGAGGTCATGGAAATCGAGCCCGAGCACATCGAGCCTGCGCCCAAGATCGGCACCCGGCTCAACACCGAGTTCTTAAGGGGCATGGGCAAACGCGATGAGGAGTTCATCATGATCCTCGACATCGACCGGGTCTTTTCCGCAGACGAGCTCTCGCTCGTCTGCCAGTCGTCGCCGGGTGCGGCTGACCGCTGCCGCAAGGAGGAGCCCCGGGAGGTGTGCTCACCGGAGATTCCGGGATAGATCAGGCCCCCTTTACCGCCGGGCGGCCGTGCCGTGGCGCGGCCGCCCGGCGGATAGAGAGACATGGAACAGAAGAAGGTTTAAGGAGAAAATGGGATCAACGCAGAAAAACACTGCTGCCTTTCCGCACACCAGCATGTCGCAGGGTCTGTTTTCAAGGCTGAGCGAGATCATCTACCAGGAAAGCGGGATCAAGATGCCGCTGACGAAAAAGACCATGCTGGAGGCCAGGCTTCAGAAACGTCTCAGATCCATCGGCCTGGGCTCCTACGACGAGTACTGCAGCTATCTGTTCAGCCCCGAGGGCATTGCCAATGAGCTCGTGCACATGATCGACGTGGTCACCACCAACAAGACCGAGTTCTTTCGCGAGGCCCAGCACTTTGAATATCTCATTGAAAACGTGGTGCCCGGGCTCATTGAGATTAAGGGCGCGGGAGTCCGAAGGCCGTTCATGGTATGGTCTGCGGCCTGCTCCTCCGGTGAAGAGCCGTATACCCTGGCCATGGTGCTCGACCAGTTTTCTCGTAAGATCCAGGGGTTCACCTTCCAGGTCCTGGGCACCGACATCTCCACCCGGGTGCTTCAGACCGCCCGGGATGGCATCTACAACGAGGAGCGCGCAGAGCAGATTCCCTTTGAATTCAAGCGCAATTATCTCATGAGAAGCAGGGACCGGAGCAAGGGGCTGGTCCGCATCGTGCCCGAGCTCAGGGCCCACGTGAAGTTCCGCCGGCTCAACTTCATGGCCGAGGATTTCGGCATGCGCGAGAAGATGGACGTCATCTTCTGCCGCAATGTGCTCATCTACTTTGACCGTTCCACCCAGGAGACCGTGATCAACCGGATCTGCGGGCACCTTCACCCGGGCGGATACCTCTTTACCGGCCATTCGGAAACCATCAACGGCATGAGGGTCCCCCTGACGCCGGTGGCCAACACCGTGTCGAGGAGGATCCAGTCGTGACCTGTCTGGCCGAGCGTAGAATCAAGGCCTGTTACCTGAAACCCGGAGAGGTCCACCTCACGATCGATCCATCGCTTGTGACCACGGTTCTGGGCTCCTGCCTGTCCATCACCATGCACCACCGGGCAACAGGGATGAGCGTGATCTGCCACGCGGCCATGCCCAGTATCGCCCAGGACAGGAACGGGAAGAAAGAGGCCGTGTTCCAGTATGTGGACTCCTCCCTGCAGTGGATGATCGAGCAGTACACCGGCAAGGGGATCAGGCTGCGCGATATCGAGGTAAAGATGTTTGGCGGGTCGGCCATGTTTCAGGATACCCGCTCTCTTGGAAAAAACATGAACGTCGGGAAGAAGAATGTCGATGTTGCCCTGGCCTTTTTCAAGAAACACCGGATCCGGCTGAAGGCCTGGAATGTGGGAGGAAACCGGGGCCGCAAGATCATTTTCAACACCCGTACCGGCGAGGTTCTCGCCAAGTTCATCACCGGGGCAGAGGCGTCACAGATCGACTTCGGGGGAAGGAGATGAAAAAAATACGGGTGCTCATTGTCGACGATTCCGCCCTGGTGCGCCAGACGCTCCAGGAGATCCTCTCGTCCGACCCGAGGATCGAGGTCATGGGGGCAGCGTCCGACCCGTACGCGGCTGCGGAAAAAATGCGGATAGAGGCGCCCGACGTGATCACCCTGGACGTGGAGATGCCCAAGATGGACGGGCTCACCTTCCTGAAGAAGATCATGGATCAACACCCCATTCCGGTGGTGATTTGTTCGTCGCTCGCAGGCAAGGGCACCGAAACTGCCATGAAGGCGCTGGAGTTCGGGGCAGTCGAGGTGATTCACAAGCCGTCTTTAGGCACCAAGCAGATGCTGCAGGAGTCCACCACACTCATCTGCGACGTGGTGGTGGCCGCATCGAGAACCCAGGCGAGAAAAAAACCGCTCGACTACTCGCTGGCCACGCCCAAGCTCAACGCAGACGCTGTCATCCCCCGCGCCAGACCGGACGCACAGCTTCAGACCACGGAGAAGGTCGTGGTGGTGGGCGCATCCACGGGAGGGACCGAGGCGTTGCGGGTGCTTCTGGAGGCCCTTCCTGAAAACTGCCCGGGAATCGCGATTGTCCAGCACATGCCCGAGGGATTTACCAAGGCGTTCTCCCAGAGGCTGGACGGCCTGTGCCGCATCACGGTCAGAGAGGCCTGCAACAACGATACGATTCTCCCCGGGCATGCGCTGATCGCACCGGGAAACAGGCACCTTCTGCTCAAGAGGAGCGGGGCCCGGTACTATGTGGAAATCAAGGATGGCCCCCTAGTCTGCCGCCACCGGCCGTCGGTGGATGTCCTGTTTCGTTCTGCCGCGCGCTATGCCGGCAGAAACGCCATCGGCGTGATCATGACCGGCATGGGTGACGACGGGGCCCGCGGCATGCTGGAACTCAGGGAATCGGGGGCATACACCATAGCGCAGGACGAGAGCTCCTGCGTCGTGTTCGGGATGCCGGCCGAGGCCGTCAGGATGGGCGGGGTGCAGAAGGTGCTGCCGCTTCAGGCCATACACCGGGAGATCATGAAGGCATACAACGCAACTCCTACGATTGGACAAAAAGAATGAAGATACGACAACTCACCAGGCTGATCAAAAACAGACTCCCTGCCGGATCAGATGCAGAAAACCGGTCCGGCAAGGCGGCAGGCTCATGGATTACCGCACTCTCAAAGGTCACGGCCAACCTGAGCACGCTGGAGACCAAAACCGAACAGGACTTTCTCCAGGTCGGAGAAAAGCTCCAGGATTTTCACCAGCGGTCCACGGAGATGGCCGAGACCGCCTCCCGGGTACTGGGGCTCATGACCGGCGAGGAATTTCACCGGTCGATAAGCTCGCTCATGGATATTATCGAGGAACTGCGGCGCCACCTGGAAATGTCGCGGGATCATTCCGAGAGGACCTCGCAGGTGCTCGGGCAATATTATGACACCTTGTGCTCCGTGTCCTCGTCCCTGGAGGACTTCAAGCTCCTCGTGCTCAACCTGCGGATGCTGGGCTTTTTCACCCGGGTGGAGAACGTGCACCTCTTCACCAGCGATTCGGGGTTCAGTTCGCTCACCGACGATGTGAAGAATCTCTCGGAGAGTGTCAGGGAAAAATCCATTGAGATGAAGAGAAAGACCGATACCCTCCTGTCCACCATCAGCCAAACCCTCTCAGATATGACAGCTGCTCAGAAAATGCAGGGGGCCCAGACCGAGATGATGCTCCAGCACATCGAATCGAACCACACGATCCTGAGCACGAAAACCGAAAACGCGACAAGCAGCGCGCACCGCATCACGCAAAGCATCGGGAAGATCACCGGCAACATCGAAGAGATCGTGTCGGGCCTGCAGTTTCACGACATCACCCGGCAGCAGATCAGCCATGCCAGAGAGGCCCTTGAGGGCATTGCCTCAGACATGGAGGCAGGGCAGAAACCCTGGCCTCAGCTCGCGGGCATTGCACTGGAGATCTGCTCTCTTCAGACCCTGCAGCTTTCCCAGTCTCAGAACGAGTTTTTCAATGCCGTGGAGAGCATCCTGGGCAACCTGGGAGGCATAGCCCGCAATGTCAGGGAAATCATGCGCGAGGCCAATGCCGTTGCCTGGGCGTCTGACTATGAGGGCATCGGATTCATGGAGGAGATCGGTTCGGGCATCTCCTCGGTTCTCACCGCCCTTGATCAGGATATCTCGGAACAGACGCGCCTGACCTCCACCATCAGGTCGGTCAGCGACATGGTATCGGAGATGTCATATTTCGTAAAAGGAATCGATGGCCTGGGCCTGAAGCTCCAGCTCATCGCACTGAACGCCCGGATCAAGGCTGCCCATATCGGCAGCGAGGGCGCGGCCCTGGACACCATCTCGGGCAGCATCTACGAGCTTTCGAAAAACTCTCGTTCAGATACGCTCGCCCTCTCGAACACCCTGGCAGAGGTGGGAGAAGCGGCCCAGTCCTTTGGCCAAGACCTGGCGGCGATCCAGGAAGACCAGCAGGGGCAGGTGGAAAGACTCATGAACAGCCTTCAGTCCATCATCGCCTCGCTCCACGAAGTAAATACCCAGGTCATGGCCGCTGTCACGGACATGAACAACCAGGGCGAATCGCTCGCGCAGGACATCACCGCCATGATCAGCCAAGTCACAGTGCACCAGGAGGTGAACGATGCCTTAAAAGATGCCCGGCAACGAATCCTGCGGGTCGTGGACGAAATAGAGGCCGCCTTCCCCGATCACGACAGGTCAGCAGACGAAACCTGTCTCCAGACCCTGGACGGGCGCTACACCATGGAAAGCGAGCGGGATGTCCATATCAGGCACGTGGGGCGAGAAGCCGAAAGGGTACATGTCGGCCTAAAACGCCCGGCCCGAGGAGATCTGGGCGAAAATGTCGAGCTGTTTTAAATAAATGCGCAGGAGAATAAAGAGGCTCGAAAAGGAGAGCTGCAATGGGAAATATCACCTGGCAGGACAAGGCAGGAGGAAGGGGCAGGACCTTGAAACTCGAGGGGACGCTGACCATCGAAACAGCATCGGAACTCAAAGACGTCCTTCTTCAGGCCCTGGAGACGGCAGAACCTCTCGAGATGGACATGAGCGCGGTGGAATCGGTCGATCTGGCATGTGTGCAGGTGCTCTGCTCGGCACACTGTTCCTTTCATCATGCAGGCCAAAAAATGACCCTTGCCGGCGGCATCCCCGCAGGAATCCATGCCGCGCTTGAGGCCCTGGCCATCAGCCCGGATGCATGCGACTCACCCTGCACCCCGGAGTGCCCATGGAAGAAGGGAGAAGACCATGAGTAAGAAGATATTGACCGTGGACGATTCGGCCAGCATCCGACAGATGGTCTCCTTTACCCTCAAAAAAGAAGGATATGAGGTGATCGAGGCATCTGACGGAAAAGATGCGCTGTCCAAGATCGGCCCCTCAGGGGTGAGCATGGTGATCACAGACCTCAACATGCCCAACATGAACGGGATTGAGCTCATCCGGGCCTTGCGCACCAACCCTTCGTACAAGTTCACGCCCATCGTTATGCTCACCACCGAGTCCCATCAGGACAAGAAGGATTCGGGCAGACAGGCGGGCGCGACCGGCTGGATCGTGAAACCATTCAAGCCCGAGCAACTCGTTGCCGTGGTGAAAAGGCTGCTCGGATAATTTTTTTAAGAGACAGGCGAGTTCTCACTTTTTAGGAGATATGCATATGGACGCACAAAAACAGCTCTACCGCGAAGAGGCATTCGAGCTGCTGGCAAAACTCGAGGAGGCGCTCATCGAGCTCGAACAGCAGCCGGACGATCTGGATATCGTGAACAGGATTTTCCGGGCCATGCATACTATCAAGGGATCCGGCGCCATGTTCGGTTTCGACGACATAGCCTCGTTCACGCACACCATCGAGACGGCATACGATCTCATCCGCGAGGAAAAGCTTTTTGCAGACGAAGAGCTCATCAGCCTGACCTTGCGGTCCTGCGACCAGGTCAAGGCCATGCTGGACGCGCCTGAAGGGGAAGAAGGGACGGATGCAAATCTCATCGAGGAGATCACTGCTTCGTTCAAAAGGCTCATTTCCTCCGGACAAGGCGCCGCACCCGGGCAGGCCGAGTCCTGTCCGGCATATACCGGCGGGGATCAGGAAGATGGTCTGAAAGCGGAAATCACTTATCGTATCCGCTTCAAGCCCCATCGCGAGCTGTTCCAGAACGGAACCAACCCCATCCCCCTGCTCAACGAGATCAGGGCACTCGGCCACGCGCACGTCATCTGCCACCTCAAAGAGCTTCCCGGCCTCAAAGAGCTGGACCCCGAGGCATGCTACACCTACTGGGATATCATCCTCACCACGGACAAGGATGCCGACGCCATCCGCGACGTGTTCATCTTCGTGGAGCACATCAGCGAGGTCGAGGTGACCAAGATCGACGATTACAGCGAGATCGATCACGAGGAATACAAGAAGATCGGCGAGATCCTCTTCGACCGCGGAGACATCAGCTTGAGCGACCTGGAGAGCATCCTGGGCAGGCAGAAGAGGATCGGCGAGATGCTCGTGGAATCGGGCAAAGCCCGCCGCTCAGAGGTGCAGTCCGCCCTGATGGAGCAGGAACACGTGAGAAACCTGCGCAAGAAGCGCATGGGCGCGGCACCCGGAGACAGCGTATCCAGCATCCGGGTGGCCTCCCACAAGCTCGATTCCCTGGTGAACCTGGTGGGCGAGCTGGTCACCGTACAGGCGAGGCTCGCCCAGCTTTCCGCCCAGAGAAACGACCATGATCTCGCCCTGGTTTCCGAAGAGGTGGAGCGCCTCACCGCCGAGCTCAGGGACAACGCCATGGGCATCCGCATGCTGCCCATCGGGACCACCTTCGCCAAGTTCAAACGCCTGGTGAGGGACCTCTCCACAGAGCTGGGCAAGGAGGTGAACTTCACCACCTCGGGCGAGGAGACCGAGCTTGACAAGACCGTGATCGACCGGCTCGGCGACCCCCTGGTCCACCTCATCCGCAACAGCATCGATCACGGCATCGAATCGCCGGAGAAAAGAGCGGCTGCGGGGAAACCGGCAGAAGGAACCATCCGCCTGATTGCGGAGCATTCCGGGGCACATGTGCTCATCTCGGTGAGCGATGACGGCTCCGGCCTCGACACCGAGGCCATCCGGGCCAAGGCCATGGAAAAGGGCATCATCAGCCCTGATGCAAGTTTGAGCGAAAAAGAGATCTTTGAGCTCATCTTTGCGCCCGGCTTCTCGACCGCCCAAAGTGTATCCAAGGTCTCGGGCAGGGGAGTGGGAATGGACGTGGTAACCAGCAGCATTGAGTCATTCGGCGGCACCGTGGAGATCGAATCTGCAAAAGGCAAAGGCACGACCATCACATTAAAGCTGCCGCTCACCCTTGCCATCATCGACGGCCTGCTGGTGACCATATCCGATGAATACTTTGTCATGCCGCTCAATGCCGTTGTTGAATGCGTGGAACTCAGCGCCGAAGACCGGCGGCGTACGCATGGCCGAAACCTGGCCCGGGTCCGGGACGAGATCGTGCCCTATATCCCCTTGCGGGAGGTCTTCTCGCTCCACGGCGACAATCCGGCCATCGAGCAGGTCGTGGTCACAGAGATCGGCGAGCGCCGGGTCGGCTTCGTGGTAGACAAGGTCGTGGGCCAGCACCAGACCGTGATCAAGAACCTGGGCAAGTTCCTCAGGCACGTGGAAGGCGTGTCCGGGGCCACCATCATGGGAGACGGCACTGTTGCGCTGATCCTCGACATCAACAAGCTCACCCAGCAGGTGGAATCCGCGGAGAAATATCCTGAAGTCCACTAGGTGCTCCAGGTAAACGCATTTCCGGAGTCATGGCAGGCGGCCTTGATTCTGCGGCCGCATCTCTCCCGGAGGGAGATTCCGGCATGCCTGCGAATCGACTGCCTGTACCGCACCTAGACCGGGAAGAGATCCGCTGAGCAAACAAAGCAGACCCCTTTGTCCGACATGGTGTCCAGAGCGCTGGAAAGGCTGCCCGGAGGCGAACCCACCGGCCTGGCCAAGTCGGCGATGACGCAGACCTCATACCCCAGGTCGCGGCCGTGGGACGCGGTGAAGAAAACGCAGTAGTCCAAGGCGAGGCCACAGATAAAAAGCCTCTTCACGCCCCGGTCCCTGAGATAGCCGTCCAGGCCTGTCCGGGTTTTGCCGTCGTTTTCCAGAAACCCTGAATAACTGTCGATATCCCGGTGATAACCCTTGCGAATCACAGCATGGGCATGGCGGACCCCCAAGTTCTTATGAAAATCCGCTCCGTGGCTCCCCTGTACGCAGTGGTCGGGCCAGAGGACCGGGCCGATCCCTTCTCTCTCGAAGGGGTCATAGGGTTTCATTCCCGGGTGGGCAGAGGCAAAGGAGCGGTGTTCCGCGGGATGCCAGTCCTGGGTGAGCACCACCGGGAGGTCGGACCGGTTGAAAAGTTCCATCACCCGGTTGATCCCTTCGATGATGACATCTCCCTCCTGCACGGCCAGCGTCCCCCCGGGGATGAAATCGTTCTGCAGGTCAATGACCGCCAGGGCATCACCGAATGCGGGCTTGCCTGTTTTTACATAAACCAGATCTTCCAGCTTCACGATATATTCCTCCATAACCCGGTATTTTTTAAAATCCGGATAGAGAATAGAAATATCCCGGAGCCGGATCAACTGCAAATTTTTCAAACAGACGTCCCTTAAGCCGGCTCAGCTCCACTGCCGGGGAGGATCGGCCCTCTGTTTACGATTCGCGCCCCGGGCCAGCGAGGCAAAGATGCCCAGTCCGCACAGAAGGGAGAAGATGATGAATCCGATCCTCATGCTCTTCATGAAGGCGGGATGGAGCTCGGGCGTGATGGCGTTGGGCCCGATGAAGAGGGCGAAGAGCATGAGCACGACCCCCATGCTCATGGCCTGCCCCGCGACCCGCATGGTGGAGATGAACCCGCCGGCAAGGCCGTACATCCTCCTGTCCACTGCGCCCATGACCGCATTGGTGTTGGGGGAGGAGAAAAACGCGAACCCCAGGCCGATAATCAGCAGGGGCAGGAGTATCTGCACCATACCTGCCCCATCGGTGAGAAACACCAGCAGAAAGAGCCCCAGGCTGGTGACTGCCATTCCCACAGAGGCGAGCACCCGCGGTGCGATCCGGTCGGAGAGCCTGCCCGCCAGGGGAGAGAACAGGGTCATGACCAGAGGCTGGGATACCAGGATCAAGCCTGCCTGCTGGGGGCTCATACCCTTGATGAACTGCAGGTAGAGACTCATGAGGAAGGTAATGGCAAAGGTGGCGCTGTAATGGATGAAGGCGGCCAGATTCGACATGGCAAACTGGCGGTTCCGGGTGATCAGGCTGATTTCCAGCAGGGGATGCCGCGCCCTTTTTTCCCACGCGATGAATACAAGCATGCCCGCAATCCCGGTGAGCGCCAGCACCATCCCGGTTGCCTCCTGGATGCGGGAGAACCCGTACATGAGGGCGATCAGAGAACCTGAGTAAATAAAAGACCCGGGGATGTCGATAGTACCGCCGTCACTTCCCCGTTCCTCCCTCACGCACAGGATCATCAGGGCCAGGATCGCCAGGCCAATGGGGACAACCGCCAGAAAAATACTCTCCCATCCGAGATGCTCGGTCATGACCCCGCCCAGGAACGGACCCAGGGAAAGCCCCAGATAGACTGCGGCAACATTGATTCCCAGCACCCTCCCGCGTTCCTCCGGCGGATAGACCGAGGTGAGGATGGCCACCCCGGTACCGAATATCATGGAGCTTCCGAGCCCCTGCACGACGCGAAACCCGATAACGAAGCCCGCAGAAGGACTCAGGACAATGAGAAACGAGCCCAGGGTAAGGATCGCTACGCCCCAGGCAAAGACCAGCTTCCTCCCGTAGATGTCGGCCATTCTGCCGAAGGGCAGGAGAAAGACGGCCGAGGCAAAGAGGTAGGAGGTGGAGACCCAGTTGAGCATGAGGGCATCCATGGAGAACGCCTCTCCGATTGCAGGCAGCGCAATATTGACCGATGAACCCAAAAACGGTGTCAGGAACGATGAGAGGGACGCCACCACGAGGACGATCGCTCTTCTGCTCGAAATCTCCACTTATCGTCTCCCGGGCGCTCGCCCATGACCGGGCTCCCCGCACAGTGGATACCGGGTGTATTCAGGCGGATGGGAAAGATCACCAATGTTCCGGGAACCTGCCTCAAGTGCGGCTTTCCTAACCTTCACGGGCCCTCTTTCTGGTGAGGTTGTATTTTTCCGCTTTGAGATAGAAGGTTTTGTAGTTCAACCCGGATTCCCGCGCCGCTTCGGCGATGATCCCCCGGTGTTTTTTCAGGAGGTGCTCGAAATACCGGCGTTCGAACTGCTCAATGAGGTTCTGCTTGATGGCGTGGTATCCGGCCCCTTCGCCTGCATCCACCCAGATGGTGGGGTCGTCCGCCGCTTCCTCTGCCGTAGCGCTGGCCGCCTCGTGGAGGCTTTTCCCCAGATCCGCAACGTGCTCGATCCGCTCGGAGCGGCAGGAGACCATGGCCCGCTGGATCACGTTCTCCATCTCCCGGACATTGCCGGGCCAGGAATAAGCCAGGAGCTGATCCATAGCCTCCCTCGACACTCCCTTGACCGGGGAGTTGAACTTTTTCCCGTGCTTTTCGATGAAGTGGCTCACCAGAAGCGAGATGTCGTCCTTGCGCTCCCTGAGCGGGGGAATGATGATGGGCAGGACGCTGATGCGATAGAAGAGATCCTCACGGAAGAGCTCTTTTTTGATCATGCTCTGGATGGGGCGGTTTGTGGCGCAGATGACCCGGAAATCCAGTTCGATCTCCCGGTTGCTTCCCAGGCGGGTGATCTTGCCGTCTTCCAGGACCCGCAGGATCTTGGCCTGGAGGTCCAGCGGGATGTCGCCGATCTCGTCCAGGAACAGAGTGCCGGTGTGGGCCTTCTCGAACTTTCCGATGCGCTGGGTGACTGCCCCGCTGAAAGCGCCCTTCTCGTGACCGAAGAACTCCGACTCCAGGAGGTTCTCCGGCACAGCCGCGCAGTTGATGGTCACAAAGGGCTTCGCCCTCCGGTCGCTGCGGGAATGGATGGACCGGGCCACGAGCTCCTTACCCGTGCCGGTCTCTCCCAGGATGAGCACGGTGAGGCTGGTATCGGCTGCGGTGAGGATCTGATCGTAGAGCTTCTGCATCTTCGCATTCGAGCCCACGAGCTGGTCCAGGCCCTCGGTATACTGGGGGATGCGGCCCTTGAGCTCGATGTTCTCCTTCAGGATCTCCTGCTGACGGATAATCTTGGCCAGCGAGAGTTCCAGGGTGTTCATGTTGAAGGGCTTTTCCAGAAAGTCGCTGGCGCCGTACCTCATGGCCTCCACGGCCCCGGATACCGACCCGAAGGCGGTGATGACCACCACATAGGTCGAGGGGTAGCGTTTCTGGATCTCCTTGAGCAGGGCATACCCGTCCATGCGGGGCATCCGGATATCCGTGATCACGATGTCCTGAGGCATCATGCTCAGCTTGTCCAGCGCTTCCAGCCCGTCGCTGGCGGTCTCGATCACCAGATCGAGGCTCGAGGATAGAAGCGCGTCTTTGAGCTGCTCCAGAAAAACCTGTTCGTCGTCAACGAGCAGGATCCTTTTCTTCTCCCGGCTGTCCCGGTCTCTTTCTTCCGACATGGACAGGGAATCTTTTCTCATGACAGGTCCTCACTACTGCCGGCGGATGCCTGTTCGATCGCCGACTGATTCACGGGAACGGAAACAACGAAACAAGAGCCCTCACCCGGGCTGCTCGATACGACAACCTCGCCGTGATGCATATCCACGATCTTCCGGACGAGCGCCAGTCCGAGCCCGGTTCCCCGGGCCTTTCTGGTAATGAACGGCTGGAAGATGTGCTGCAGGTCGTGTTCATCCATACCGCACCCGGTGTCTGCCACGCGGATCTCCATGGCATCCGAGACAAACTCGTGGGGCCGATCCTTGAAGGTATGACCGGGCGCCAAGGAGGTGGAGACCGTGAGTGTCCCTCCCTCGGGCATGGCGTCCAGGGCATTGTCAATGAGGTTCTCGATGAGCTGCCGGATCTGGGTCCCGTCCACCATGATCCGGTCGTGCCCGGAATCGAATGAGGTTCTCACCTCGACGCGCTGGTTCGCACACTGGCCGGCACGGTTGAACAGAAGGCCTTCAATGATATTGCTGAGGCTGTAGATCTTGAGGTTCACCTTGCCGGAGCGCGTCCACTCGAGGATCTGGATCACGAACCTCTCCAAGGTGTCGATGCCGCTCGTCACCCCCTGGAGGATTTTCATCTGCCGTTCCTCCAAGGGACTGGTGTTGAGGAGCAGCTCCATCCCGGTCTTGATCTTCTGGAGCGGGTTCCTCACCTCATGGGCCACATGGGCCGACATCTCTCCCAGGGCCGCCATCTTCCGGGCCTGCTCCAGCTCCCGCTCCATGCTCTTCTTCTCAGTGACGTCCATGACCGAGACAATGCTCTGCCTGGTTCCGGGGATCAGACCGATGGTGAGAGAGGCGTCCCTGACCCTGCCCGATTTGTCCACGATCCTGAATTCGTATTCGGAGGGTATGTCCTTTTTCCCCTCCCTGCGGGCCTTGTGATAACCCACCATGCGCTCCCGGTCGTCAGGATGGACGATCTTTGTGAAGGGAACCTTGCCCTCGATCTCCTCCCGGCTGAAGCCCGTGAGTCGTTCGAACTGCCGGTTGACCAGGGAGACGATCCGGTTCTCCTCCAGGAGCATGATGGCCGTGCCGGTGTGCTCCACGGTGGTCCGGTATTTGGTTTCCGAGGCGCGCAGGGCCTTCTGCTGCATGCGCCTCTGCGTGATGTCGCGGATGATGTTTTGCGTGGCGGGCCGCTTTTCAAACCGGATGATGGAGGGCGAGATTTCAAAGGCCCGCCACGTGCCGTCTTTGGCCCGCAGGGCGATCTCGTACTCCTCGGGCACTGCGTGGCCCCTGATTCTCTTATCGTACCGCGACTCGATGAGCTCTGCGAGCTCGGGCCTCACCAGGTCGCGAAACCCCATGGATCTCAGCTCCTCGCTGGTATAGCCCATGAGCTCCCGGAACCGCGGGTTGGTGTACTTGAAGAAATGGTCCTGGTAGACGAAGATGCCGTCTTTGGCATTCTCCACCAGTACCCGGTACTTTTCCTCGGAGGCCTTGAGCCTTTCCTGCACCTCCTGCAAGGGCCTCAGGTCGCGGAAGATGCTGATGCCCGCAATGGGCCTGCCGGCCTGGTAGATGTAGGAGGCTGAGAGCGAGATGGGGATGAACTCCCCACCCTTGCCGTAGAGTGTGGTCTCCTCAGCGACCAGCCGGCAGGGCTTCTCCGGGGTGCCCTGATCCAGCAGCGAAAGGATCCGCCGCCTCTCGCCCCGGCCCATGAAATCGTTGATCTTGATCTTGCGCGAGAGCATCTCCGCAGCAGAGTATCCGGTGATCTCCTCTGCCGCCTTGTTGAATATCAGCGCGTTTCCCTTAAGATCCGATGCGATGATCGCATCGCTCGAGTTCTCGATGAGTCCTTTGAGGAACTCATTATACGAGGTGAGATATTCCTCCATCTGCCTGCGCTCGGTGATATCCCGCGCAATGTTCAGGGTTGCCGGCTCGCGGCCCAGCAGAATGACCGAAGGGGAAAGGGATATGATCCGCTCCTGTGACCGCCTGGTGACAAAGGTCACTTCGTACCGGGAGGGCACGTCGTCTCCCCTGAGCCGGTGCTCATAGCGCTGCTCCACCATCTCCAGGGAGTCCGGATGGACCGCGTCGCGCCAGCTCATGGTCTCGAGCTCTCCAGCGCTGTAGCCCATCATCTTTTCAAAGGCGGGGTTCACATAAAAAAACCGATTGCCCTGATAGACAAATATCCCGTCACCGGCCTTTTCCACCATGGTCTGGAATATGGCCTTGCTGATCCGTTTCGCACTGGTCTTTGATGTGTCCCGAGAATCCATATCTCTTTATATAGAGATACACAATGAATGGCTTTGCATCAACAAAAAAACCCGTTTTTCAGGTCATTATCGAATATCATTCCGTTTTGCTGCGAAAATGGAAAAGCTGTATCCTTGGCCCGGGGCGCCGGCTCGGGAGGGATCGTCTCCGGTTCTCACCAGGGGAATAGGGGTGGACGCACTGCTCTTCTCCCGTGCAATACAGCAAAGACAGGGGGATCAGGCCTTGAACTTACCGAAATCTTCCGGACTCATCTTCTCCAGGATCTCCTTGAGCTTCTCCTGGTCCTGTTCAAAGCCCACGATGACCTTGCCGCCCGTCTCCTTGTTGGTCTCCACCCGGATGGCGTCTTTCACCACGTGGTCTGCCACAAAGATGGCGCAGTCAAACCTCAAGGCGATGGCGATGGCGTCGGACGGCCTTGCGTCGATCGTGACCTTGTTCCCTTTATCGTCCAAGGTGATCAGGGCATAGAATACATTGTCCCGGATATCCACCACCTCGATCTTTTCCACCTGTGCACCCAGTGTTTCTATCACGGATTTGAAGAGGTCATGAGTCATGGGCCTGGAATAGCGAACGCCCTCAAGTGACGCGGCAATGGCGCTCGCCTCCATGATGCCGATCCAGATCGGGAGCACGAACTTGCCCTCGATATCCCGCAGGACGACGATGGGAGCGTTGTTGGTGGGGTCCAGGGCTATTCCGGCGACCTTCATCTCCACAAAACCTGGCATGGCTCTTCCTCCTATAGAATACATTAAGACCGCGTCTTCCATTAGTCAATATACAACAGCCTTGAGCAGGCAGGGGATTCCCCGGGCAAAAAACTAAGGTATCCCCGGTTTTTAAAGATGAGGAAAATCGGACAGGGCTATCCCGGACGCCTCAGCAACCCGATGAGCTGATCCATGTCGAACACGGTAAGGGGCAGGTTCACACCCTCCTCTGCCAGCCAGTCCTGGACGCGCAGCACCAGGGGGGCCACGATGCCCGCGGACTGAAAAACATCAAGGCGGCATCCAAGCTGATCCTTCCGGATATCCGCGGCCAACCGGGCTTCAGAGAGCACGATGCACCGGTCCACGATCCCCAGGAAGTCCTCCAGGTTGTGGGTGACCAGAATGATGGTCACGTCCTTCAGGCCCGCGATGAGCCGGGTGAGCTCCCTCCTTCCCGAGGCGTCCATCCCGGCCGTGGGCTCGTCGAGAATCAGCACCTCGGGCGAAGAGAGCAGGGCCGAGACCAGAGCGAGCTTTCTCTTCTCGCCCGAGCTCAGGCAAAAGGGAGAGACCTGCCTGAGCATATCGGCATCAAGCTGGAATCTTCCGGCCACCTCCCGGGCACGGCGTTCGATCTCTTTTTTATCCAGGTCAAAGAAGTTCCGCAGGGTGAAAGTGAGCTCATCGAACGCGGTTTCATGAAAGAACTGGTGCTCCGGGAACTGGAACAGGACCCCGATGCGCCTCCGGACGGAGGTGAGCCTTCCGGCCTTGGACAAAGACAGGACGCTCTGTCCGTCATAGCGGATATCGCCTTGAACCGGGAGGATCAGCGCGTCGATGAGCTGGATCAGCGTGGTCTTGCCCGAGCCGGCCGGCCCGATCACCGCGACCTTCTCCCCCTGGTCCAGCGTGAAGTCCACATCGCGCAGGGCCCATCCGGAGCCGGGAACATCATAGCGGTACGAGACATTGCAGCATTCGATCTTCATGCTTTTCTGAACCATTCCCTCACGCCCCGGGCATCTCGGGTATTCAGGCACGACTCTTTTGTCACAAACCCTTTCCGGGCCATCATGATCCCGTAGGTCATATCGTCGAGGCCGGCCACCGAGTGGGCGTCGGGCCCGATGGCAATGATTCCTCCCCGGCTCACGAACGGGTCCATGAGCCTCCAGTCGAGATCGAACCGCATCGGGTTTGCATTGAGCTCCACAGCCACCCGGTTCAGGAGGGCCTCTTCAAGGACCTCGTCCATATCCACGTCATAGGGCTCCCGCGAGAGGAGGAGCCTGCCCGTTGGGTGGGCGAGTATGGTTGTGAAGGGGTTGCGCAGGGCCTTGACGATCCTCCTGGTCATTCTGCGACGATCCATGTCCATGTGTGAGTGGATGCTGGCGATGACGAAATCGAACGCTTCGAGCACCTCGGGCGGGTAGTCCAGGGAACCGTCCGCAAGGATGTCGGACTCGATGCCCCTGAAGATGGCGATGTCGCCGAGTTCCTCCTCAAGGGCATCGATCTCCCGGTGCTGCCGGGCCACGGCCTCTTCACTCAGCCCGCCTGCATAGTGCGCGCTCTGGCTGTGATCCGAGATGCCGATCCACTGGTACCCCCGCTCACGGGCGCCGCGCACCATTGCCGCCAGGGACGAGACGCCGTCGCTCAAATCGGTGTGGTTGTGGATCGTGCCCCGGATATCCCTGGAGTCGAGCAGCTCGGGCACGGTGTGTGCCCGAGCCCGGGCCAGTTCCGAATCCCGTCCCTCGCGCACCTCGGGGGGAAGATACTGCAGATCCAGGAGGCGGTAGATGTCTTCCTCGCGCTCGGCCCTCACCTCTCTTCCCTGGAGGGTGACGCCGCCCTCGATCTCCACCTGTATCCTGGATGCATGGTTCTTGAGTGCGACAAGGTGGGCATCGGAACCCGTGGTGACCAGAAGCCTTACGGCCCGGTCCTCAGCGGACACCAGGCGCACCGCCACCGGAGGCGCCCCTGCAAGGGCCGGCAGCTCCAGGGTGTCTCCCTGAGGCCCGCATCCGGGCTCGCCCAGGGCGCTCCAGAGAATTCCGCAGTCCCGGTCCGAGCCCTCCACCAGGATCTCAACCTTTTCCACGATCTCCGAGAACCTCCGGCACTCCCCGGTGAGCTCTGCCTTGAACCCCTGAGCGACAAGCCGGGAGAGCACCTCGTCCGCCCGGCTCAAGCCCGTGCTCAGGAGATACTTGCCCCGATAGCTCATCACCTGTTCCAGCAGCCGGGGCAGGCCTTGGACAAACTTCCCGGGAAACGTCCTCACACCTGCGAGCCTTCCCTGACGTAGTGCCTCCATCAGTTCGTCCACGGTCTCCACCCCGAGCCTGCCGTGTAGAATCCTGACCCTCTTGAGCCCGATCCCGGGCACCTTGAGAAGCTCGTCGAGCCCCTTGGGCAGACTGGCCCGGAGCTCTTCCAGGGTGGAGAAATCGCGGTCTTTCACCCACGCCTCAATAGTCGAGGCAATGCCTTTGCCCACGCCGGGGACCCTCGACAGCCCGCCCTCTTTCACCACCTCGCTCACCGGAACGGAAAGCTCCATGATCGACCGGGCCGCCCTGCGGTACGCCTGGATCTTGAAGGGGTTCTCGTCCAGGTACTCAAGCGCCCTGGCCGTCTCCAGCAGGTATCGGACAACGAGCAGGTTATCCAATGGTCCTCCCCCGGACATAGCCCTCGCAGGGCTCTTCCAGAATTACGCTGACGCGGTCGTTCACCCGCGCCTTTCCTTTTGCCTCAACCGTGAGATAGTTGGACGTGACGCCGCCCAAAGAGTCTCTTCCAGCCCGGGTGACAAGCAGGTCTTCCTCCCTGCCGATCCGGGAGCGGACAAACGCCTCGCGCTTGCGCCCGGAGAGCTCCCTGAGCAGGGTCACCCGCTCTTTTACGACGCGGGCATCCATTGTGGACACCCAGTCAGCGGCCGGGGTGCCTGGCCTGGGCGAGTAGGGAAAGACGTGCAGATAGGAGATATCGGCCTCTTCCAGCAATGCCCGGGTCTGGCCGAACTCGTTATCGCCTTCTCCGGGAAACCCGACCATAACATCGGTGCCGATGCTCACGCCCGGATCGAGTGCCTTGACTCTTTCCACCAGGGAGCGGAAATGCCGGGTGTCATAGGGCCTGCCCATTCGGGAGAGTATGGCGTCGGAGCCGCTCTGCACCGGGATGTGGAGGTGCCTGCACACCCGCGGCTCTTCCACGGCCAGGCAGATGAGCTCGTCGGTGAGGGTCCAGGGCTCGATGGAGCTGATGCGCACCGCAGGCATGGGCGTTTTTTTCAGGATCTTTTCCAGCAGTGCGGCCAGGCCCCCCTCGTAGAGCCCGATGTTGATCCCGGAAAGCACGATCTCGCGAAACCCTGCGGCATACAGCCCGGCGATCTCCCCGATGATTTCCTGCCACGGCCTGCTCCGGGGAAGGCCCCGGGCGTGGGGAACGATGCAGTAGGTACAGAAGTTGCCGCACCCCTGCTGAATGTTCACGAACGCGCGGCTGTGGCCGCAAAAGCCGGTGATGCGGGAGGGCATCTGAATGTTGAGGGCAAGGCCGATGTCCTCGAAGGGGATCACCTCTACGGCGGGCGACAGGGCTTGGAGCGCCTCCCCGTAGACCTTTGCCTGGCAGCCGGTGGCGATCACGCGCCCGCCCAGGGCAAGGGCCCTGCGCAGAAGGTTCCGGGCCTGGGCGTCGGAGCGGTGGGTCACTGTGCACGTGTTGACGATGGAAAGCTCCACTCCGGGACGGCCAAAGGACTGCTCCCGGTGCCCGTGCGCTGCGAGCGCTTCCCTGAGAAGCTGGCTCTCGTACTGGTTTACCTTGCATCCAAGGGTGGTTATGGCGAATATCATGGCTCGCAAGAAGGCATACTCCCGTCTGCTCCCGGGTGTGTCAATGCAGCAACCCCTCTAAAGACCCGGCTTGCAAGGGGCTTTCGTCTGTCCAAAGCAGGGAGAGAAAATCGGGCCCTGCCCTACTCTTTCAGTTTCTCCTTGATCTCTTTGAGGAAATCCTCTGAGACCTCTAAAAACCTTACCCCGGTCTCTACATTACCAGACTCGTCCGCCAGGGACCAGATGGCCTTGCCCCGGGCCTTCTTCCCGCAGACCAAGACCCTGATCTCGCGGTCAACAGGGACCTTTTCCGCAGTCTTGAGCAAGATCCCTTCCTCTGCGACATTGAGCAGGCCCCCCTGCTCGGGCCCCTCGCCGATATCATAGACCACCGGTGCAGCCAACCGGCGGCGGCGGAACCGCAGGTGCTTCTGGCGCACGTCCTTGTTGCCCATGCTCCTGAGCTGGGAGTCCAGGTTGTAGATAGCATTGAAATACCGTAGCTTCTGCTCGTGGCGCGCCACCTTGGACAGGTCCTTGAGCAGCTCCTTGCGGGTTCTCTGGAGCGTGTCGATGAGATGGTTGAAGGCGGCCTCGTATTCCCGGTTGCCCCTGTTGGCCAGATAGCTGTTGATCATGGCAGGCAGCCTCTTCCTGATCTGAACCTCAAAGTCTTTGAGGACCTTCTGAAATTCTTCCCTGTTCATGGACCTCACCATAATCAACCGATCACGAAAAATCAAACCAATGTTCTCTTGTCCTGGCCTCCGGCCTTCCCTTTCCCCAGGAGGCCGTTCGGCACGAGAACCCCTTACCTTTGCCCGGGAATTCTGTTATTACTATACCTCATGAGAGTACTCTTCTGCTCCTCGGAGGTGGTTCCCTTTGCCAAGACCGGCGGTTTGGCCGACGTGAGCTCTGCGCTGCCCGCCGAACTCAGGAGCCAGGGGGTGCGATGCGACGTGGTCATGCCGCTCTACCGGTCCGTCAAGAAATCCGGCATCGCGCTTAAACACGTGGCCGACATCTCGTTCCTCTCGGGCCAGGGTATCTCTCAGGGGAGGATCTTCTCCCACGGTACCGCGTATTTTATTGAAAACGACCTGTACTTCAACCGGGACGGGTACTACTCCTACCAGGGCAGGGACTTCCCCGACAACCTCGAGCGGTTCGCCTTCTTTTCTCGCGCGTGCGTGGAGCTGGCCATGATCCTCAAAGACGTGGACCTCATCCACTGCAACGACTGGCAGACCGCACTCATCCCGGCATATCTCCATGCGCTGGGACTGACGGGCTTCTCCACCTGCTACACGATCCACAACCTCGCCTACCAGGGCGTATTCGAGTCCGCGCTCTGGCCCATGCTCTTTTTGCCCTACGAGTTGTTCCGTCCGGATATCATGGAATACTACGGCCACATCAACGTGATGAAGGCCGGCATCATATTCGCCGACATGGTCACCACCGTGAGCCCCTCCTATGCCGCCGAGATCCAGACGCCCGAGTTCGGCGTGGGCCTCGACGGGCTGCTGCGTGCCGTATCGTTCAAGCTCGCCGGGATCGTCAACGGCATCGATGTCCAGGTGTGGGATCCGCTTCACGACGGGCATATCGCGCAAACCTTCAGCATCGATGACCTATCAGGAAAGGCCGTGTGCAAGCGCGATCTTCAGGAGCGATTCTCCCTTGAAAAGTCATCCGGGCCGCTGCTTGCCCTCATCGGCCGCCTGGTGGGCCAGAAAGGCATCGACCTGGTGATCTCGGCCATGGACGAGATCATCTCACTGGGCGCACAGGTGGTGGTCCTGGGAACCGGAGACCGCCGGCACGAACAGGACCTGCTCGGCCTCTCAGCCGGCCGTGCGGGAAGGCTCGGCGTAATCGTGGGATTCGACGAATCCCTTGCCCATATCATCGAGGCAGGCTCCGACTTCTTCCTCATGCCCTCCCGGTTCGAGCCCTGCGGCCTCAACCAGATGATCAGCATGCGTTACGGCACCATTCCCATCGTCACCTGCGTAGGCGGCCTCAGGGATACGGTCACAGCCCTCGGAGAGGGAGACAGCCCCGCCGGCATCAGGGTGAAGAGCCCTACCCCTGCCGATCTCCTGGCCGCCGTCCGCCAGGCGTGCGACCTGTACCGGGACCCGAAGGGACTCCTCTGCACAACCCGCGAAAACGCCATGCGAAAAGACGTGAGCTGGCGGCATTCTGCAATACAATATTACAAGCTGTATACCAAAATGATAAATTTTCGAGAAAGATGGAGATAATCCAAGTTCTGAGTTATCTACAAAATGTCCATAATTGCCTCGGACCCAGTGGATATCCCGTCTCCCCCTGAGGCGTCTGGATGCTGGAGTCACGAGGCTTCCACTCATATAATGAGGAAAAGACTTGATGTTTTTATGCCCGCACGAAGTGAACACAGATGGGGATAACTGCAGAGGTTCGGGTTTGACGTTTATTATCCGGGAGTCCAATATGCCCCGCATACGTTCGAATTATTCACCCACCTGGGAGGTTACAGTGGATCACTTCGATATCATTAAGGAATCTATCCTTGCGATGGTTCCCGGGGCATCCGAAAGGGTGCTCATCGAGCAGATGGATATCACCGAAGAGGATGGAACCATTCTGATATCCTGCCCGAACGCGTTCTCCCAGAAGTATCTGAGCAGGCAGTACAAAGATCACATCATCCAGTGTGTCCGGGGGACGCTCAATCAGCCGGTCGACGTCCAATTCTGCGTGCGGCGGAAAGGAAAGACCAGGCAGGAAAAGCCGGTTCCCGAGCCCCCGGTCCAGATGTCGCTCCCGCCGCTCTCTGCACCCTCTGCGGCAAGCGGGCTCAACGGGAACTTCACCTTTGAGGAATTCGTGGTGGGAAGGTGCAATGCCTTTGCCTACGAGGCCGCCATGGCGGTCACGGAAAACGACATCAGCAGGTACAACCCGCTCTACTTCTATTCGGACGTGGGTCTGGGCAAGAGCCATATCGCCCATGCCATCGGCAACCGGCTGATCTCGTCGAAATCGGGCGTCTCGGTCAAGTATACGACCGCTCGGGACTTTTCCCAGGATTTTGTCCACAGCGTGCGCAATAACTGTCAGCAGAGCTTCAAGAAGGCCTACCAGCCCTCATCTCTGGATATCTTCTTCATCGATGACGTGCACCTGTTCAAGAACAAGGAAAAGACCCAGATGGAGCTCTGCCACGTACTGGATGACCTGATCAGCGCGGGCAGGCAGGTAGTCCTCTCCGGTTTCCGCCCGCCCACCTCCATGTCGCAGATCGACAAGGGGCTCCGCTCCCGGTTCTCGGCCGGACTCGTCATTGACTTGAAACGGCCCGACAGGCCCACCAGGGACAAGATCGTCAGACACAAGGCCCAGAAAAACGGCATTACCCTGCCCGAGGAGGTGGTGGAGTTCATCAGCGGCAGTATGCTGACCAGCATCAGGGAGCTTGAGAGTGCGGTCATGACCATTACCGCCATGAGCTCGCTCATGAAACGCCGGATCACCCTGGACCTGGCCAAGGAACTCCTGGAAGGCGCCCTGGAGAAACAGCAGCGCATCACCTTGGAATATATCCAGAATTTCGTGTCCAAAAACTTCTGCATCCCCAGGGACACGATCATCTCCCCTTCCCGGAAAAAGGAGATCGTCTATCCCCGGCAGGTGGCGATCTTTCTCTGCAGGCGCTACACCCGGGAATCGCTGCAGAGCATCGGCCACGCGTTCTCCCGGAAGCACTCGTCCATCATCCACTCCCTGGAGACCATCGAGACCTTGTACAAGCAGAACCTCAAGGTCAAGCGGGAGATCGATTTTCTGATAGAAAAGCTCGAGGCCGAGACCGCCTAGCAGGCAACGGCGGCAAGTGACCTTTCAGATCGGCACCGGGCCCCCTGGCGGGATTCGCAGTCTTCTGGCTAGAGAACCAGAGAAAACCGGACTTTGGTCCTCTAGGAGGCGGTGATGCCGGCAGCCTCTCTGCTTAAGTCTCTGAAGTTGTCGACACCGGTGAAGAACTCGCGCATCATGACCACCCAGTAGTACTGCCCCCGGGGCGTGAGCCTGATGCGCCCCTGTTCGATGCGTATGCCCCCTGCGAGCAGAAAAAACAAGAGCTCGGGGCCCAGCAGCCACCAGGGGGGCGAGCCGAATCTCTTCCGGAACGGCGCAATGTCCAGCGACAGGCCGAAAAGCCCCATGAGGAGCGCGTACCGGCTCAACTCCCGGACCGAGAAGAGCCTTCTGGCAGACAGAGGGAACTCCCCCCGGAAGATGCGCTCGCAATAGGCGGGCAGGGAGAAGGTGTTGGCATAGATGCCGCCGCCCACCAGTCCGAAGGCCCCGCTCCCGGCACCCACGTACTCCTGGCTCACCACCACGTATTCATCGACCATGGCAGCGTCCTTCTTCGAGAAGCACCATGCCGAGCTCGCCCGGTAGTCTTCGGCCAGGCGCGAGGTGATGAGCGAGTAGAAAAGCCTTTCTTTCCGGTAGCTCACCCTGCCCATGAGGTCGGTCATTTTCTTCCGGGTGGCATCCGAGATCATGAGCGGGTAAAAGGTGATCTGGTCAGGACTTGCCTCCTTGAGCGCCTCGAGGTCCTGTTCGACCATGGCCCGGCTCTGGGTGGGGAAGTTATAGATCATGTCGGCATTGAGGGTCTGCACAAAGCCTCTTGCCTTTGCGAGCCGCTCCTTGAGCACACGTGAGCTTCCATACTTGTCATAGCGCCCGATGCTCTTGAGCAGGGGATCGCTGAAGGTCTGTATGCCCACGGACACCCGCTTCACCCCGGCATCCGCCAGGAGCTTGAGCGTCCGGGCATCCAGCCGGTCCGGGTTGGTTTCGACCGAAACCTCGCCAGGAGAGAAGTCGCGCTGAATACGCGCGAGCAGGGCAAGAAGCTCGTCGAGGAGGATGGTAGGTGTCCCTCCCCCCACGTACACCCCGGCAAAGGAGAAGCCTCTGTCCCGGTACATTTCGATCTCGCGGCCGAGCGCACGGAAATACTCCCGGGCCCTCTCCTCCTGGTAGGGAACCCGGTGGAACGAGCAGTAGGGACAGAGCTCTGCGCAAAACGGGATGTGGATATACAGGTAGATCGGCTCCGCCGGCGCACAGGGCGGCTCTGGACGGCCGTCCTCAAAGGCGAAATAGTGTGCGGACATGCTCCTGACCATGCGTGCGATGAGATTCTCGACAACCATGCCCCTACCTGAACATCCTGATAATGAAGATCACGAGACTCGCGACAATGCTGATGAGAATTCCGGTAGTGATGGGGAAATAGAAGCTGAATCCCGGCCTCTCGATCCGGATGTCTCCCGGGAGCTTTCCCAGCCAGGAGATTCCCCCGCCAAAGTAGAACAAGGCGCCGATGGCCAGGAGAATCGCCCCGAAAAGGATGAGCATTGCACCCATGTCTCTCATGAACAAATATATATAGAGGAAAAAGCATGAACGCACAAGGAGGCAGACCGGGAGAAAATTTCTCCCCTCTCCCTCGACCTTGCACCGGGAAATGCACTTGTGATACACATTTCTTTATATAAGGACGCGTATCCGTAAACCGTTTCCGGGAGGGGGCCATGATACGGCATCATTATCTCGACATGCCAAAGGTGACGTCACCCAAGGCGGCGCAAGGGGTCTGCAAGCGGACATTCTTCGGCAAAGAGCAGGCAAAGACCGGCGAGGATATGGCGCCCTTCATCCCGCCCCGGGCAGATCACCGGCTCCATGCGGACAGGAACGGGCCCGCCTTTTTCTGCATCATGCCGGCGGTCGAGGAAGCATGAGAGATGATCCCGGTACGGGACACGAGTGTCTCCCGTGGATTCGCCCCGGCAACCGCCGTCATCATCCTGATCAACATCATGGTCTTCATCGAAGAACTCCGCGTGGGAGACGCGATCTTCCAACTCTATGCCGCAAGCCCCGCGGATGTCTATAACTACCTTATCAGGGGATCGGGGAACATCCTTGCGATCCACTGGTCGATCCTCGCATCGTCCTTCATGCATGCGGGCTATCTCCATATCCTGGGCAACATGGTTTTTCTCTCGGTCTTTGGGCCTGCCCTGGAGAAACAGATCGGGCTCGTGCGTTTCTGCCTCTTCTACCTCCTGGCGGCTTTCGTGGCCTTCTACAGCCACGCCGTGGTCTACCCCACCTCGCCGGCGCCGGTGGTGGGCGCGTCAGGGGCCATTGCAGCCGTGATGGGCGCATACCTCGTCTTCAGCCCCAGGGCCCGGATCCTCACCATTGTCCCCCTGCTCTTTCTCATCGAGGTGGTGGAGATTCCGGCCGTGGTCTTCATGGTCGTCTGGTTCCTGCTTCAGGGTGCGCAGGGTTTCTTGAGCATCCATTCGCAGACCGATGTCGCATGGTTTTCCCACATGGGGGGGTTCATTCTGGGGTTCATCCTGGGGATCAACATGCGGTGGTTCAAATAGGGGTGTCTCTGGAATGGATCGGGGGCCTTGCCATGATCGCGAAGCGAGAGTTCCCTATCCCTGGGCGAAGTTGTAATTCTGTTCAGTTCTCATACACAAACCCTTCTTTCGCAAAGGGAGACGGATTACCATTTTGCAACCAGATGGGAACAGGGATTGAAGAATCGAAACCCTGCGATCTCTCTCCTGGTCTATATTCGAGAGTGATGTCAGCCCCTCATATTTTTTTAAAGATTCATATACGTCCTCCCGATAGTGATGCTATGTGCTCGGGAGAATTAATTTTTGATGATAAACAGTTATTATTTGGATATAATACGGGCGATGAGAATATCGCGGCCAGTCGTCTATGCACTGATTCTGATCACCGTATTGTTTCTTTCCCTGACCATTCCCGGGGACAAAGGCCTGATCAGGAGTTACCAGCTCTACCAGGAGCTGAGGCAGCTGAAGACACAAAACGTCTCTTTACAAGTGAAAAACGAATCGCTTGCCCAAGAGGCGCTCATGCTCAAAGAGAATCTGGCATACATCGAGCATGTGATCGTTCAGGAAATGAATCTCGTACGACCGGGAGACAAGATCGTGGTGTTCAAGAAGGAAAAGAAATGATCACGGGGTGATGAGGATGTTGTTTGAGAAGAAGACGCTACTAGGACTGGATATCGGCTCTCAATCGATCAAGATGGTGGATATCGAGAAGGT
>Ga0208195_1001416_pt1 | contig 26311 bp, 19 predicted proteins | sample AD_UKC077_MetaG_FD_184441 | JGI IMG/M metagenome (GOLD analysis project Ga0208195, IMG submission 184441) | Active sludge microbial communities of municipal wastewater-treating anaerobic digesters from USA - AD_UKC077_MetaG (SPAdes) (version 2) | ecosystem: Engineered > Bioreactor > Anaerobic >...
AAACTCATTCCCGACCACATTGTTAAACCTTGACCAAACTGAGCAATATAATCTCCAACAATTATTTTTTGAAAAGCCCCTACTCTATTCAGCTGAAAATGAGCAGAATAAAAATCAAATCCATATTTTTGAGCTCCTTTAAAAAATTGTTCTCCGTCATCTTTCTCGGCAGTAATTCCATAAAATATTTTATCTTTATAATGGTAATTATGCCTGTAATAAAGTTTATCTGGACTTCCTAAATAGCGAGACTTATTTGGATTTAGTGCCAAAATGCTATCTGGAATTTCTTTATATCCAGCCTTTTCTTGCAAAAGTCTTTGATAACGAACTATACCAACATGTTTTCCATAAGTAAAAATTCGTTTAAAATCTTTTATTTCAGAAGGTTTAGCTTCTCGAATGCAAACAAAAGGCAAAAGTCGTTTTAATGTTAAATCATCAATTCCATCTACAAATTGTAATTCATACAAACTTACATACATGCCGAATTTTTGACGATATTTTATTAAAGAAAAAATTTGAAATTCAGTTAAAAACATTAAATCTTTCAAGTCGCTTTCGTTGGCAGAGTTCAAATCTATTGGGTTATAATAATATTCTTCTAAAGCTTGAAACAATGTAGTATAATCGAGTTCATAGTCGGTATTAGACGCAATTTCTTCAATTATTTCATCTAGAGTTTCTATCGTTTCTTCTTGGGCATGTGCAAAAAAAGACGACAAAATAAAAACAATTAGAAAAAATACTTTAAAACGCATAACTAATAGATATTTTTGGGCTTGAACCAAGAACTTGATGATAAGCAAATGCTAAGTCAAAGCCAATTTTACTACTACTTCCTAAATTTGTATTATATCCCATTCCGAAAGAATATTCTATTGGTTTTAAAGCTAAACCTGCACGCATTGCAAATTGCTCATTTATCAAATATTCTAAACCTGTTTTAAACACTGGAGTATATCCATTTATTGACTTTCCAGTTTCCAAAGAAAGTAACAAAGATTTACTAAATAAATATGAAATTCCTAATCTTAAAGTAATGGGCATTTTTAAGTCTGAATCTTCAAAATATCCCAAATTTACAGGATTAAACGCATAAGCACCTATTGAAAGTTTATCGTTAGGTTTTGATAAAATTCCAATTTCAAAGCTCATAGCATTCAAATTTCCATAATCTTCGGTTTGTCGCACAGAAAAATAATTTAACTGAACGCCTAAAGAAAAAGATTTGAACAATTTTTGAGAATATCCTAAAGTAAATTTATCGTTTTGAAAAAGAGAATACCCAAAATGAGAAAAGCCCACACCTAAACTACCTCCAAATAGTGGTGTAGTAAAAGCCATAGCTCCATAGCCTGTTTGTTTTAAAAGAAATTTATTCTCGTAATAAAGCCCTACTTCTCTTTGTTTTAGAAAGCTATGAGCAGCAGGATTGTTAAAAATTGACCAAGCATCTATATTTGTTAATCCAGAATTAGCCATTCCAGCCGCTCTTGCACCAGCCGAATAAGAATTTGACTGAGAAAAAGCATATGCCGAAATAACTATTAATAATATGAGAAAAAATATTTTTTTCATTTTAAAAATTAATTTACTCTATATTCAAATTTTAGTTCTTGCAAGTCTTTATTTGCTTGAACAATTTTAGTTTTCAAATTTCCTTTAAATTCAAACACTCTTTTTGCAAGTTCTTCATCACTAAGAGCAAGTATTTGTGCTGCCAAAATAGCTGCGTTTTGCGCTCCATTAATAGCAACTGTAGCAACAGGAATACCTGGAGGCATTTGTACAATTGCCAATAAAGCATCTAATCCATCTAAAGTTGCATTTATTGGGACACCGATCACAGGTAACTTAGTCATAGAAGCAATTACGCCACACAAATGAGCTGCCATTCCAGCTCCTGCAATTATAACTTTTATTCCACGAGATTCAGCATTTTTTGCAAACTCTTCAACCTCTGCAGGTGTTCTATGAGCCGATAAAGCATTTATTTCAAAAGGAATTTTAAAATCATTTAATTGCTGAGCAGCTTTTTCCATTATTTTCCAGTCGGAAGTAGAACCCATAATTATACTCACAATAGCTTTCATATCTTTAATTTTTTTATTTTAAAAATAACATGGTAAAAATACAAAGTATTTATTATTTTTGCCATATATTTTAAACTTTTCTTAAAATAAAATGCAATTTGCTAATTAAATGTAAGTTATGAACAAAGTTAAAGTTTTTGATAAAGAATTCGAAATTTTTATTTCTCAAACAGAAATAGAAAGTAAAATTGTAGAAATCGCAAATCAAATGAATAAAGATTTAAAAGGTGAAAAACCAATTTTCTTAGGAATTTTAAATGGTTCGTTTATGTTTGCTTCTGAACTTTTTAAATCTTTAGATATTGAATGCAGTATATCGTTTTTAAAACTAACATCTTACCAAGGGACGTCATCTACAGGCAAAATCAAGCAGTTGATAGGTTTAAGCGAAAATTTAACTGGACAAACTGTTGTTATTTTAGAAGATATAATTGATACTGGCATCACTATAGAAAATATTATGAAGCAAATTACAGGATTTGAACCTAAAAAAATTCTAATAGCCAGTTTATTATATAAATCTGAAGCATATAAGAAAACATATCCTATTGATTACTACTGCTTTGACATTCCAAATGACTTTATTGTTGGCTATGGACTTGATTATAATGGACATGGCAGAAATCTAAGACATATTTATAAAATTGTAGAATAAATTTAAGAATCATGTTAAATATTGCTTTATTTGGTCCTCCTGGTGCGGGAAAAGGCACACAAGCCAAGATGTTGGCAAAAAAATACAACTTAACTTACATTTCAACAGGTGATATTCTAAGAAATGAAATTGCAAACGGAACAGAATTAGGTTTAAGTGCTAAATCTACTATTGAACAAGGTGGATTGGTTTGCGACGAAACTATTGTTCAAATTATTGAAAATAGCATAAAAATGCAACCCGATTCTAATGGGATTTTGTTCGACGGTTTTCCACGTACCTATACTCAAGCATATATTTTAGATGGTTTATTAACAAAAATGAACTTCAAATTATCTTGTTTAATTAGCCTCGAAGTGCCTAGAGATGAACTAATTAACAGAATGATGCTTAGGGCAAAACAAGAAAATAGACCTGACGACAAGAAAGAAATTATCGAAAATCGCTTGAGAGAATATGATGTTAAAACCATTCCTGTTATTGATTTTTACAAACAACAAAATAAATTCCATGCGATTAACGGTATTGGCAATATTGACGAAGTTTTTGAAAGACTTACCAATAAAATCGAAGAAATTTTATCTCAAACTTTACTTAATGTCATATTTTTAGGAAAACCAGGTGCAGGAAAAGGTACACAAGCAAGAAGAATTGCCAAAAGATTTAATATGAAATATGTTTCTACAGGCGAAATGATTCGTAGAGAAATCGAAAATCAAACCGAACTTGGCAAAATTGCACAACCATATTTAGTAACTGGAGATTTTGTTCCAGACGACATTGCTATTAGATTGTTAGAAAGAGAAATTCAAAATCCTTTCAAAGGAACAGGTTATTTGTTTAAAGGTTTTCCGTCAACTTTAGTGCAAGCATATATTTTAGGTGGATTGTTGCAAAAACAAGAAACTTCTGTATCTCTTGTTGTTGAAATTCAAACATCTACCCTACAAGCAATCAAACGTCTTAGAAGAAGAGCAAATACTGATATGGCAAGAATTTATGATATGGACCACGACACTATACTTTATAGATTGGAAAATCACGAAGAAAAAGGTCATAAAGTTGTAGATTTTTACAAACAACAAAATAAAATCGTAAGTTTTGACGGAAATCAAGATGAAGATGACTTATTTGAAGAAATTTCTGAAACTATAGAAAAAGCATTTAAAGAAATTAGAAAATAAGGCTTACAAAAACATACTAACTTCTGCCAAAATAAGGCGAGTACTGTACTAAAACTCTAACTAACAATAATTTATGAAAATAAATTCAGATAACATGAAATCTTATATTCACGTATATACTGGAAATGGCAAAGGAAAAACCACTGCCGCTCTAGGCTTAGCACTAAGAGCTGTAGGTGCAGGCAAAAAAGTGTTTTTTGCACAATTTGTTAAAGGAAAAATTTATTCAGAAGTCGAAGCTATAAAAAAATTTCTACCTGCCATAACTATAAAACAATATGGACTAAGTTGCTTCATTTACAACCAACCTAGCGAAGAAGACATCAAAGCCGCACAAAACGGACTTTTAGAAATTCAAAAAATAATAAATTCGGCAGAATACGATATGCTAATTTTAGATGAAGCAAATATTGCCTTGCATTACAATTTGTTTTCTGTTAAGGAATTTATCGAAATAATTCAATCTCGTCCAAATAACCTTGAAGTCATTATTACAGGACGTTATGCACACGAAGAAATAATAAAAATTGCCGATTTAGTAAGCGAAATTAAAGAAATAAAACATTACTACACAAAAGGCGTTGAAGCAAGAAAAGGAATAGAATATTAAAAAAGCCACCACGCTCGCTCTGATATTAGTTGTCTTAAGGACAACATAAGCCTCTCAAAGGTTTGTCCGTTAGGACAACATGTGATTAACCGTAGGTGCAGCCTACGGCAGAAGACACTCCCCAGTCCCCTCGCCCGCAAGGGCGACACAATTGTCCCGCTCGCTTGGACTTGCAATTCGAGTGTAACATAACCAATACTCGGATTACAACCGAAGTCCGCAGGACGAACTCAACGAAGTTAAATCCAAACGAGCAAAGTTAGTTCAAAAAAACAGAAAAATTATTCATTTTGCGGAGAAAAAACTCCGTATTCACCGCATTTTTGCGGAGAATATTTTGTATATTTGTCGCATAATTATTTTGAAATGGCTAAATACATTTATCAATACGAAAATTGGACTGATTTTACATGGGAAAATTCTGCTGTAAGTGCAGCTTTGGGCGAAGTTCGTCTTTTGCAAGGTAAAATTTTAGGACAAATTCATTCTCTTGGCTTTTCGATGAAAGAAGAAAAAAACCTTGAAATGCTTACGCTTGATGTGCTTAAATCGTCTGAAATTGAGGGCGAAAAATTGAATTATGAGCAAGTTCGTTCCTCAATTGCTCGGCGTTTAGGAATAAATACTGCAGGACTTGTTACTTCTTCCCGAAATGTGGAGGGAGTTGTAGAAATGATGCTTGATGCTACTCAAAATTTTAAAAATCCGCTTACAGAAGAACGCTTATTCGGTTGGCACGCTGCACTTTTCCCAACAGGTTACAGTGGAATGTATAAAATCGAAGTTGCACAATATAGAACAGAGGAAATGCAAGTTGTCTCTGGAGCAATGGGAAAAGAACGTGTGCATTACAAAGCTGTTCCTGCAAAAAATGTAAAAGCAGAAATGGACAAGTTTCTTTCATGGTTAAATGACGACAATATTGTTATAGACAGCATTTTAAAAGCTGCGATTGCACACTTTTGGCTTATCATTATCCACCCTTTTGATGATGGTAACGGAAGAATTGCAAGAGCAATTTCAGACATGTTACTTGCTAGAAGTGAGAATAGTTCAGAAAGATTTTATAGTTTATCTAATCAAATTCAACAAGAGAAAAATCTTTATTACGAAACTCTAAAAACTGAGCAACATAGCAATGGTGACATTACAAAATGGTTGGTCTGGTTCTTAACTTGTTTGAAACACGCATTGCTTGAAACCGAAGAAAGTATGCAAAATATTTTGCAAAAAGCAGAATTTTGGGAAAAACACAAAGCAACGCCAATTAATGAGCGACAACGTTTAATGATAAACAAGTTGTTTGACAATTTCTATGGAAAACTAACTTCGTCAAAATGGGCAAAAATCACAAAAACATCTTCAGACACTGCTTTGCGAGACATTAAAGACCTGATAGAAAAAGGCATTTTACAACAAGAAAAACAAGGCGGAAGAAGTACAAATTATACTTTAGTTATAAAATAATCGAAAGTCCTACTCACTCGCTCGCTCTGATATTAGTTGTCTTAAGGACAACATAAGCCTCTCAAAGGTTTGTCCGTTAGGACAACATGTGATTAACCGTAGGTGCAACCTACGGTAGAAGATACTCTCCAGTCCCCTCGCCCGCAAGGGCGACACAATTATTCCACTCGCTCGGATTTGCAAAAAGATTTTTATTTTTTCAAAATTTCAATTTGTTCTTTTAAAATAGAAATTTTAGCTTCTGCATCAGATAGTTTTTTGCGTTCCATTGCAATTACTTTTTCTGGTGCATTGGCTACAAATTTTTCGTTAGATAATTTCTTGTTTACAGAAATTAAAAAACCTTCAGCATATTTTAATTCTTTTTCTAACTTTTCAATTTCTGCTTCCTTGTCAATCATATCATCTAAAAGAATAAAATATTCTTGAGTTCTAACAATAAAGCCCACAGCCATTTCAGGTTTTTCGTCAACAAAAGAAATAGACTCAAGATTTGCCAATTTTTGAATTACAGAATCAAAATTCTTAGAGTAATTATCATGGCTAATTATTTGTAATTTAAGCTGTTCTTTTTGTGGAATATTTCTTTCTTGACGAATAGTTCTAATATTTGCAACAACTTCAGCACAAACATTAAATTCATCAATTAGTTTGTGGTTGCTTTTCTTTTCAGGGAGCCATTTTGCTATAACTATTGATTCTACATCATCTTCGTTTTTCAAAAATTGCCATAATTCTTCGGTTATAAATGGCATAAAAGGCGAAATCAATAAAACTAAGCTTTTAAAATATTCTAAAGTTTGATTATAAGTTTTTATATCAATTGGTTTTCCATATTCAGGTTTAATAATTTCGAGATACCAAGCCGAAAAATCATCCCAGAATAATTTATAAACAGTCATCAATGCTTCAGACAGACGAAAATCATCAAATTGCTTGTTTAGAACAGTTGTAGCTTCACTAATTTTTGCATCTAACCATTCTACAGCTATTTTAGAATGTTCGGGTTGTGGAATATTTGCGTCTGTTTTCCAATTTTTCAATAATCTAAAAGCATTCCATATTTTATTTGCAAAATTTCGTCCTTGTTCTGGAAGAGAATCATCATAAAGCAAATCACCACCAGCAGGAGCACAAAGCAACATACCAACTCTCACTCCGTCAGCACCATATTTATCAATTAATTCAATTGGGTCGGGAGAATTTCCCAAAGATTTCGACATTTTTCTGCGAAGACTATCCCTAACAATTCCATGAAGATAAACATTAGTAAATGGTTTTTGTCCAGCGTATTCATATCCTGCAATTATCATTCGAGCAACCCAGAAAAACAAAATTTCAGGTGCTGTAACAAGGTCATTGGTTGGGTAATAATATTTGAACTCTAGATTTTCAGGATTTAAAATTCCATCAAAAACTGAAATGGGCCACAACCAAGAAGAAAACCAAGTATCAAGCACATCGTCATCTTGACGTAAATCTGAAATTTTTAAATTTGGATTACCTGTTTTTTCAATAGCCTTTTTCAAAGCTTCTGAATCGCTTTCAGCAACAACAAACTCATTGGAATTTGGCAAATAATAAGCAGGAATTCTATGTCCCCACCACAATTGACGACTAATACACCAATCTCTTACATTATCCATCCAATGGCGATAAACATTTTTAAATTTTGCAGGAATAATATTTATTTCGCCATCTTCAACAGCTTTAATTGCAGGCTTTACCAAATCTTCCATTTTCAAAAACCATTGCATAGAAAGTTTTGGTTCAATTACTGAATTTGTACGCTCAGAACGTCCTACTTTATTAGTATAATCTTCTATTTTTTCTAATAAACCAAGTTCTTTTAATTTTTTAACAGAAAGTTCACGAGCAACAAATCTATCTTCTCCCACAAACAATTCAGCAGCTTGATTTAAAGTTCCATCATCATTAAAAATGTCGATAAAATCTAAATTATGGTCAATTCCAATTTGATAGTCATTAATATCGTGAGCAGGTGTAATTTTTAGGCAACCAGTACCAAATTCCATATCAACATAAGAATCAAAAATTACTGGCACTACCCTATCCAACATTGGAACAATTACCTTTTTGCCTTTTAAATGTGTAAAACGAGGGTCATCAGGATTTACGCAAACGGCAGTATCTCCTAAAATAGTTTCAGGACGAGTAGTTGCAACAACTAAATAATTATCTTCGCCTTGAATTTTATATTTTACATAATAAAGTTTTGAATTTTCTTCTGTATAGATAACTTCTTCGTCAGAAACTGCGGTTTTTGCTTCTGTATCCCAGTTTACCATTCTAACTCCACGGTAAATCAAGCCTTTTTCGTACAAATCCACAAAAACTCTAATTACAGATTTTGAACGAGTTTCGTCCATAGTGAAACAAGTTCTATCCCAATCGCAAGAAGCACCAAGTTTTTTTAATTGTTCAAGAATTATACCTCCGTGTTTTTCAGTCCAATCCCAAGCATGTTCTAAAAACTCTTCACGAGATAGAGTGTTTTTATCTATACCTTCTGACTTTAGTTTTGCCACCACTTTTGCTTCTGTAGCAATAGATGCATGGTCAGTTCCAGGAACCCAAACAGCATTTTTCCCTAACATTCTAGCTCTACGCACCAAAACATCTTGAATAGTATTATTCAACATATGTCCCATATGCAAAACTCCTGTTACATTTGGTGGTGGAATAACATTTACATAAGGCTCTCTATCATCGGGTTCGGAATGAAAATAATTATTATCTATCCAGTATTGATACCATTTTTTCTCTATATCCCTAGCTTCGTATTTCGCAGGTATTTCTTTCATAAACTAAAATTTTCAAATTGTGCAAAAATAAGCAATTTCAATTGAATGTTAAAAAAAATCTGTTAAAAAAGGCTGACGCGTCTGTCGCTTGCTTTCAACAGCCTTGTTGCTCGCTCCAACACCCATGATGCTCGCTCGGATTTAACTTCGTTGAGCTCGCATGGCTCGGTTGTAATCCGAGTGCTTAGTCTATAGATTTTATTTAATTATCCATTGCCATGCAGGAATGGCTTTTATGGTTAAATTGTCTTTTTTAAAAATGTCAGTTTGATTTTGTGTAATGATATATGCTTCAGTTTTATTGAAATATATCATAGCTTCAAACAATCCATTAACTTCTCGGTCAATATTTAAACTGTTAATTTCTGCACATACTTGATATAGCTCATTGGGCATTCCTCTGTCGGTGGCAATAAAATCGCACTCACCATTGCCTTGAAAATAAAAAACTTCTTTTCCAAGTCTTCTTAATTGCAGATAAACTATATTTTCTAAAATATGTCCCTCGTTAGGCGAAAAAGCAATTTTATTTTGATGATAAATTCCTAAATCTAACACATAGATTTTTTGTGGATTTCGTAACTGTTTTTTTAACGAATAATCATATAAAGGCACAAACTCAATTAAATACGCATCTTTAAGATAGGAAAAATAATCTAAAATAGTGGTACTTGATTTTATGCCAAACATACCTTTCAAACTATTTGCAGAGGCTAAATTACCAATATTCGACAATAAATAAACCGCTAATTGTCGCAATGAATTTACATCGCGGATATTATATCTTATTGCAATATCTCTTATTAAAATATCGTCAAACAAATCATTCAAGTATTTATTGTAATTGGTACGCAAATAATCAGGCATACCACCTTTTTGTGCATATTCTTTAAATGAATCTTCGTTTGGATTTAATTTTTTAAATTTTAAAAACTCCAAATAAGAAAACGGAAATAGTTCTGTCGAAAAATGTCTTCCAGTTAGGTGAGTGCCGAGTTCTTTACTAAGCAAAGACGCATTTGAACCCGTAATATAAACCAAAAACTCTTCTCTAAGCAATTGATTTACAAAAATCTCCCAGCCTTTAACAATTTGTATTTCATCAAAAAATAAAACTTTAGTCTTACGAGCAATTATTTCGGTATATAAACGCTCCAAATCACTGCTTTCTATACCAGCCAAACGTGGGTCTTCAAAATTTAGGAACAAGCCTTCGGTTGGGAAAAATTGCTTTTTAATTTGCAATTGAAGAGTGCTTTTACCACATCTTCGTATGCCAGAAATAATACTTGCAAATCCACTTGCTTGCGGTACCTGATGCAATAATTCTCGCTCAATTCCTGTGCTTTTTAATTTAAAACTCAGTTGCTGACTGTCAATTACTGATGAAAATATTTTTTGTGTTATCATAACTAATCTTTTACCATTGCAAATGTAAGATATTTTTCATTACAAATGAAAGAAATTTAAAGTTTTTTTTAAAAATTAATTATTTTTCGATATAAATAATCTTATGACTGCTCACGTTTGCTCCTAACACCCATTACGCTCGCTCGGATTTAACTTCGTTGAGCTCGTCCTGCGGACTTCGGTTGCAATCCGAGTGCTTGGTAATGTTACACCCGGATTACAAGTCCGAACGAGCGTGGTTGTATTCTTAAGAATACAATTTCAACAACAAATTGTATTTTTTAAAATACAATACCAATTTTTCTGATTTGATGTGCAATAAATTAAAATTTGTATAGATAAGATACTGCGCATGCGCAGTATCTACCATACTGCTAATTTATTGAATTACAAACGTTTAACTGAATTTTAATAAAAAATTGCGTCTTTATGAACTTTACGAACTTTAAAAACTTTTTAACTGAACTATTGTGTTGCCCTTGCGGGCAAGGCTTTTGATGGGACAACTACCGTAGGCTGCGCCTACGGTTAATCACATGTTGTCCTACGGACAAGCCTTTGATGGTCTTGTGCTGTTCTTCGGACAACTAACATCAAAGCGAGCAGAGTGAGCTTGCGAACTCTGCGAAGCAACCCCAAGCGAGCAAAGCGAGCCATAATTATCAATTTTCTAAGGAACGAGTGCAGAACCAAACTTGTTTGAACTCTGCCGAGAGACGACAGAAAATGTAGCGAAGCTAAATTATCAATTATCAATTATCAATTCCTCCCAGTAGTTTGCCCACGATTTCTCAACAACATCAGCATTTGTAATTTTAATGCCATTTTCGGAATTTAAACCTAAAATACTAAAAGCCATAGCCATTCTGTGGTCGCCGTTTGAGTCTAGGACTGCAAAATTTGCTTGCTGCTCTCCCTGAATTATCATTGTATCGCCATCAATTTGTAAAGTTATGCCTGCTTTAGCCAATTCTTTCTGTAAAACCTCGGCACGAGAGCTTTCTTTATTTTTTAGTCGAGATATTCCATGAATTATTGACTTTCCCTTTGCAAAAACAGCTAAAATCACAATGGCAGGAATTAAATCTGGACAATTTGTTGCATCAAACTCAAAAGAATTTACACGCGACTTAAATATTTTTAATACGGAATTTTTCCATTTATACATCACTCCTGCTAAATCGAAAACTTCTAAAATTGCTTTATCAGCCTGCAAAGAATATTGATTTAAACCTTTTACTTTAATATCTTGTATTAAAGTTCCTGCAACCAAAACATTTGAAATTCCCGACCAATCGCCTTCAATTTCAAATTTATAGTCGTCTAAAGCTAATCGTTTTGGATAAATTTTAAAATTACAAGTCTCGCCATATTCGTCAATAAGCTGAAAACCAAACCTTTGCAGAGTATCAACTGTCATTTGCATATATTTTATACTAACAGCATTTTCAACTTTCAAAACCGAAGGCTCAGGCAAACAACTCAAAGCCATTAGCAAACCCGAAACTAATTGAGAGGAATTTTTTCCATCAATTTTATAATCCCCAGCTTTTAGCTCACAATCATAAAAATTAAATGGAAAATTATTGTTATCTGAACTAAAATTAAAGCCAAAATCGCTTAAACTTTTGTAATCTTCATAAATATTTCTATTTAGCAAACTTCCCGATGCTTTTACAATAAAATTTTTGTACAAAACCGCTGCAACAGGCACAAACAACCTTGCACACAAACCTGATTCACCACAATCTAAAGTTGGGATATAGTCATCTGAAAACTGTTTTCTTTTTTTAATAATTAATTTATTATTTTTTATAATAAAATCACAGCCCAAAGTTTTTATAATATTTCTTGCAGCAACTACATCAGCACTATTTCCGAAGTTTTTTAAAACAGTTTTTTCGCCTGTAAGCAAGGATAATGCTAAAAATCTTTGCTCGTAAGATTTTGATGCCGAAGCGGTGATTTCTCTATTAAAAGATTTAGGCTTTATAAAAATTTCCATACACAAAATTAAGATTTTAAGGCTTTAATAATATCCTTAAATTCAGTTTTTACAATCAAAGGCTCACCAATATTTGTTAAAAACACAAAATTTATCATATCTCCCGTTTTTTTCTTGTCTTTCACAAGCAAATCAATATGTTCTTGCCTAATTTCACATTTATAGTCTGAAATAAATTTTGAAATTAAATTTTCTGCTATTTCAATTAAAGATTTGTCGGCATATTCAAGTTTTACTGAAATTTTTATTTCTTCAACAATTCCTTTTGCCACAGCAATTCCATGAGGAATATTTTCAATAATTTCTATGCTATGTCCTATTGTATGTCCGAAATTTAAAATATGCCTTAATCCAAAATCATTAGTATCTTCTTCAACAATTTTAGCTTTAATTCCTATACATTTTTTAATTATAGAACTCAGAACTTCAGGCACTTGATTAAAAATATTTTCAACATTTTCGTTTAAATATTCTACCAAATCCATGTCGCTTATCAAAGCATATTTTATCACTTCTCCCAAGCCACTTTTATAATCGTCTTCGGGCAAAGTTTTTAAAACTCTTGCATCGCAAATCACAAATTCTGGTTGAATAATGCTTCCAATATAATTTTTATAATTATTAAAATTCACTCCATTTTTTCCACCTATAGCTGCATCAACTTGAGCTAACAAAGTTGTTGCAACAAAGCCAAAACTTGCTCCTCGCATAAATATTCCTGCAACAAATCCAGTAATATCACAAACCATTCCACCACCAAAACCAATAATTAAAGTTCTCCTATCTGCCTCAAACTCAATAAGTTGCTCAATAATTTTTTCTACAGTTTTCAAAGTTTTATTTTCTTCTCCTGATTTTATCACAATACATTTTTGATTTTCAAATGCATCAGGATAAAGAGCATACAAAACATCGTCTGTAATTACGACCAATTCACGTTCTTGAGCTAATTCTTTGTAATAATTGTAATCAGCATTTACGTATATATTAGTGGAACTTGAAGTTTTAACTTTATAATTCTTTACAATCATTGGTATTTATATTTATTGGGTAAGAAAAAATTTCATATTTTGATTTTGCGTAATCTAAAGAAGAAGCGTTGTAATGCCACCACTCGGTTTTAGAAATATAAAAACCTGCTTCAGCCATTACAGACATTAACAAATTTCGATTTTTGTATTGTTCTTCGCTAAGCTCGCCATTTTGATAAAATTTTTCGGTATTGCTTGGATATGCTTTTTCGCCAAAATAATCGAAATCTGTTCCCATATCTAAAACTTCGCCAAACTCGTTTACAATGCTAATGTCTAAAGCCATTCCAAAATTATGAATTGAGCCTTTTTGTGGATTTGCAACATACCAATGCTTTTTTGCAGGTTCAACTTTCACAGAATCCCACATCAATTGCTGAGACTCAACACTACGCAAAGCATCATAAATTATAAATGTATAGCCCGGTTTTTGGTTTTGTAAAATTTTATAAGCTTTTTCAAGTTTTAAATAACATTCGTATCGAACAAAAGCATTCTGCAACTCGCCATAAAAATCAAAGCCAAGAAAATTATCATCGTTAGAATATTTTAAGTCAACAAGAATTTCGGGCAAAGAGTCTGTAATTTTAATATATCCAAGTTCTGAAATATAATTTTCGGCTTCATTTATAATTTCAACTTCTTCAACAACCAATTCTGTGGAATCAATTACTTCAATTTCGCTTTCTGAAACCTTGGCTTTGGTTTTTTGCTCATCGCCTCTGGGAGAACAATTATAGAAAATTGTTAAAAAGCCTAAAACAATCAGTAAAATATTATTTTTTGTAAACATCTAAAAATTATATCTTTGTAAATGTAAAATTAATAAAAAATTTAAAGAAATGAAAAAATCTATCATCTTTATTATTCTTGCAGTTTTTTTTGCGAGTGAATTTGCTTTTTCTCAAACAAAAAATTTAACTATAGACGAAGCAGTTGTTGGTGTTTATAGAGAATTATATCCCGAATATATTAGAGGTTTAAACATCAGACCTGCAAGTAAAGAATTTAGTAAAATCGTAGAAAAAGAACTTATTTTAACAAGTTTTGATTTAAAAAACGAAAGTGTTTTAATAAATTTAGATAACTTAAATAATGCTTTAAGCAAAATTGAAAAAGATAGTTTAAAATCACTCCCTCAATATAAGTGGTTGAGTAAAAATACTTTAAGATTTTTTGTAAGAAATAATATTTTTGATTATGATGTTTCTAAAAAGCAAATTACTTTTTATTTTGCTCTCAGCGATGATTTTGAAAACATAGATTTTTGTGAGGAAAATAAAAAAGCAGCTTTCACTCAAGATAACAATCTTTCGATAATTGATTCAGAAGGAAATATTCTTAAAGTTAGCAATGAGGAAAACAAAGATATAGTTTTTGGACAAACTGTTCATCGCAACGAATTTGGAATTGAAAAAGGAACTTTTTGGTCGCCAAAAGGAAATTTCTTAGCTTTTTATCGCAACGACCAAACTATGGTAACTGATTATCCACGTGTAAACACAAATGCGAGAATTGCCGAAGCCACTCCTTTTAAATATTGCATGGCTGGAATGAAAAGCGAAGAAGTTACACTTGGAATTTACAATGTGAAAACACAAAAAATAAATTATATAGAAACTGGCGAACCAAAAGAACAGTTTTTAACAAATATTGCTTGGAGTCCTGACGAAAAACATATTTACATTGCTGTTCTGAACAGAGGACAAAATCACATGAAACTCAACAAATACGATATTGAAACTGGGAAATTTGTAAAAACTCTTTTCGAAGAAAAACACGAAAAATATGTTGAGCCTTTGCACCCAATGGTTTTCTTACCTAATGACCCAAGCAAATTTATTTGGCAAACTCGTAAAGATGGATTTTCTCACCTATATTTATATAATGACAATGGACAAGAAATTTCGCAAATTACAAAAGGAAATTTTGAAGTTCAGCAAGTTTATGGTTTTACACCAAATGGAAAAGACATCTTAATAAATGCAAATAAAGAGACTCCTATAGATTTTGATATTTATAGAGTGAATATTGCCAGCGGTGCAATGATAAGAATTAGTCAAAATCCTGGTTCGCATAGAGCAATTATTGCTGAAGATTATTCCTATTTGATTGATAATTACTCAAGTACAACTGTTCCAAACGAGTATGTAATTTATGATTTAAAGGGCAAAAAAATAAATACAATATTAAGTTCCAAAAATCCATTAGAAGATTACAATCTTGGCGAAATGAAAATTTCTACACTTAAAGCAAATGATGGAAAAACTGATTTATATTACAGAATAATTCTACCACCTGACTTTGATGCAAGTAAAAAATATCCTGCAATAATTTATGTCTACGGCGGACCTCATGCTCAACTTGTTGAAAACAGATGGCTTGGCGGAGCTGCTGGCTGGGACTACTATATGGCTCAAGAAGGATATATAATGTTTACTCTCGACAATAGAGGCTCGGCAAATCGTGGTTTAGAGTTTGAAAATATTATTTTCCGCCAATTAGGAAGTGTAGAAACTCAAGACCAAATTACAGGATACGAATATTTAAAAAGTCTTGGCTACGTTGACACAGAAAGAATTGGAGTTCATGGCTGGAGTTACGGTGGTTTTATGACAACTACTTTAATGACTGAACATGCAGATATTTTTAAAGTTGGTGTTGCTGGCGGACCAGTAATTAATTGGGAATTATACGAAATTATGTATGGAGAAAGATATATGGACACTCCCGAAGAAAATCCTGAAGGCTATGCTCAATCAAATCTTTTAAACAAAGTTGATAAACTTACCGGCAGACTAATGCTAATTCATGGTGCCGTTGACCCAGTTGTTGTTTGGCAACATTCCTTAAACTTCCTTAATAAATGTATTGAGAAAAAAGTTTTAGTTGACTATTTTGTATATCCAAGCCACGAACACAATGTAAGAGGATATGATAGAATACATTTGATGAGAACTGTTACAAGATATTTTAAGGATAATTTATAAATTCAGTTAAAAGTTAAAAGTTAAAAGTTAAAAGTGGCTGACGCGTCTAATGCTTCGCAGAGTTCGCAAGCTCACTCTGCTCGCTACAACCACCTATGTTGCTCGCTCCTACACCACTAATGCTCGCTCGGATTTGTAATCCGAGTGTAACATTACCAAGCACTCGGATTGCAAATCCGAGCGAGCGGAGATAGTAATAAAAATTTCCGTCTTTATGAACTTTAGAAACTTTAAAAACTTTTAACTGCTCGTTTTACGTTTATCTAATTCCTGCATTTCTGAGTGCTTTGTGATATTTTCGAGCATTGGCTTCGTGTTGTGCATTTGTAACCGCAAACACATGATAACCCGAAAAATCGTCTTTTGCACAGAAAAACTTATAATTATGTTTTTCGTAATTCAGAACTGCATCAATAGAAGAAATTGATGGGATATTTATTGGTCCTGGTGGTAGTCCGGAGTATTTGTAGGTATTATAAGGCGACTCAACTTCCAAATGTCTATTTAATACTCTTTTCAAAGTAAAATCGCCCACAGCATAAACAACAGTTGGGTCGGCTTGTAAAAGCATTCCAAGATTTAACCTATTAATATATACACCTGCAACACGAGCTTTTTCGTCATTTTGTTGAGTTTCAGCTTCTACAATAGATGCCAAAGTAGAAACTTGAGATTGAGTCATGCCGATATTTTCTGCTTTTTGCAATCTTTCTTCTGTCCAAAAAGCTTTAAATTCCTTTGCCATTCTTTCTACAAACTGCTCTGCCGAAGTATTCCAATAAAACTCATAAGAATTAGGAATAAACATAGCCATAAAAGTTCGCTCATCGAAACCATATTTTTGAGCTGTTTCTGGAGATTTTAATAGTTGAGCAATTTCCGTAGAGTCGGCTTCAATATATGTAGCTACTTTTCCTGCCAAAATATCAAGACTACGAACAGATATAAAACTTACTTTCACAGGAGTTTGCTTTCCACTTCTTAGCAAATTTACCAAATCATTATTAGACATTCCATTACGAATTTCGTAACGCCCAGCAAAAACTTTTGAAGGATAATTTTTCTTTTCTGCCACAAGTTTAAAAGATTCCATATCTTCTAAATATTCAGTATCTTCAAGTATTTGCAAAACATCTTCATAATTTGAATTTGTGGGGATATAGAGATAAGCAGTTTTTTCTTCTAATTTAACATTTGGAGCAAAAGCATAATCATAGAATTTTTTAGCAAAAACTCCAGCAATTGCTGCAATAATTAAAAAAACTACTAATATTATTATAATTATTCTCTTTCTGTTCTTTTTCTTCGTTTTGCCCATAGTTTTAAAATTATTTGAAAAGCACAAAAATATTAATTTTATTCATAAATTAAGTATTTATCTCTTATTCTTTTAAAACTTTCTAAACCATCGTGCCAAGATTCTCTAATTTCTTTTTCGCTTACTCCGCTTTCAACTTGTTTTCTAAACTCTCCATTTCCTGAAAGGAGTTCTATAGAGTTTGATTTTTTAAAAAATTCACTTTTTTCGGGAAATAGCTCATATGTTTTAAGTATTAAATCTAAATTCAACTGATTTTCTTTAATTTCAAAAATAGAATTTGACTCAGACAAATCAAAACCAAAGCATTTTTTTCCATTTAGAACAGGATTTGAAGCTCCTTCGTTTGGCATTGGAGTAAATTCAAAATTTGCTTGCTCAACATTCTCTAACAAAGGATGTCCAATAATTTGAAACTGTTTATCAGTTCCTCTCCCAAGGCTTAAATTTGTGGCTTCAAAAAAACACAAACTTGGATATAGTTCAATAGATCTATCATTTGGCAGGTTTGGAGATGGTTTTACTGGCAAAGAATATTTTGAATTGTGAGTGTAATTTTTGCAAGGAATAATTGTTAAATCACATTTTACGCCATTGTCTAACCAATTTTCTCCATTTATCATTTGTCCGTACTCTCCTATTGTCATTCCATAAACCACAGGCACAGGGTGCATTCCAATAAAAGAGCGACAATTTGCAGTATCTAAAATCCAACCATCAACATAATGAGCATTTGGGTTTGGTCTATCTAATACAATTACTGGAATATTTGCTTCGGCACAAGCTTCCATAACATAATGCAGAGTTGAAATATAAGTATAAAATCTTACTCCAACATCTTGCAAGTCGAAAACAAGAATATCAAAATCTTGCATTTGTTCTGGTAAAGGTTTTTTATTTTTTCCATACAGCGAGATTATTGGCAAACCTGTTTTTTCGTCTATAGTATTATCAACTTTAGCACCAGCATCGGCAGTACCTCTAAAACCATGTTCTGGGCAAAAAACTTTTACTACATCAACACCCGAACTCAATAAAGTATCTGCCAAATGAACATTATTAATAATTCCAGTTTGATTTGAAACAATAGCAACTTTTTTATCTGACAACAAAGGCAAATATTCTTGAGTTTGATAAATTCCAGGTAATATTTTAGGATTATCTTCTTGCATTTCTGTAACGATAGTTTTTACCACTTCTTCATTTCTAAGTCTATTAGTACAGCAAACAAAAATCACGAAAATCAAACTTAATATAAAATATGTCTTTTTCATATCACTAAATTTTACACAAAAATAATTCAAAAATTTGAATGATAAAAATACTTAATATTGTGTTAAATTTTAAAAACTTATTGTTTTTATAAGTATTTTTGGGACTAAGAATAAAACAATATATTTTTATGAAGTCTTATTTTTATACATTTATCTTTTTTTCAACAATATTAATTACATTTTTTTCGTGTAACAACCAAAAAGCTAATAAAGTGGATTTTTCATTAACCTACCCCGAAACTAAAGTTACCGATGTTAAAGACAATTATTTTGGCACTGAAGTTGCTGATCCTTATCGCTGGTTAGAAGATGATAATTCTGAAGAAACAGCTGAATGGGTAAAAGCTCAAAACGAAGTGAGTTTTAAGTATTTAGAATCTATCCCATATAGAGAAAAAATTAGAGATAGATTAGTTAAAATTTGGGATTATCCTAAAGCTTCTGCACCTACAGAAAAAGATGGACTTTATTTTTACTTCAGAAACGATGGACTTCAAAACCAAAGTGTTTTGTACTATAAAAAAGGCTTGAAATCAGAGGAAATAGAATTATTAGATCCCAACAACTTCGACAAGGAAGGAACTGTATCGCTTTCTAATGCTTGTATTTCTGAAGATTGTAAATATTTAGCTTATGCTATTTCGCGTGCAGGTTCTGACTGGAGAGAAATTTATGTTAGAGATATTGAAACTTTAGAAGACCTTGATGATCATCTTAAATGGGTAAAATTTTCATCAATGGCATGGTTAGATGATGGTTTTTACTACACAAAATATCCAGAACCTGAAAAAGGACAAGAACTTTCAGGTGTTAACACAAATTCAAAAATTTATTATCACAAAGTTGGCACAGACCAAAGCGAAGATATTTTAATTTATGAAGACCCTAAAAATCCAGAAATTGGATTTTCTGCTTATGTTACTGATGACGAAAAGTATTTAATAATTCATGCAACAGAATCAACATCTGGCAACTCATTGTATTACAAAGATTTAGAAAAACCAAACTCTACATTTGTAAAACTTGTTGATGATTTTGATAATGATTATACTGTAATTCATTCAAAAGACAATAAACTTTATGTTTATACAAACTATCAAGCTCCGATGTATAAAATGATAGAAATTGATGTAAATAAACCTGATAAAAAATATTGGAAAGACTTTATCGCAGAAGACAAAAGCGTTTTAGAAACTGTAAGCTATATTGGCGAAAGATTCATTGCTACTTATATGGTTGATGCACATTCTGTTGTTAAAATTTTTGACGAACAAGGTAGATTTTTACACGATTTAGATAATACAGAAATTGGAACTATATATGGTTTTTCTGGCGATAAAGATAATGATGTAACTTTTTACACATTTACTTCATTTACAACACCAGCAGTTATATATTCATATGATATAAAAGCAAATAAATCTAAAGTTTACGAAAAAGCTAAAATAAACTTTAACACAGACGATTACGAAACAAAGCAAATTTTTTATAAATCTAAAGATGGTACAAAAGTTCCAATGTTTATTGTTCATAAAAAAGGAATTGCTTTAGATGGTAAAAATCCAACTTTATTATACGGTTATGGAGGCTTCAATATTTCTTTAACTCCTTCATTTAGTATTTCTCGTTGTGTATGGTTAGAACAAGGAGGAATTGTTGCAATTCCAAACATTAGAGGTGGGGGCGAATATGGAGAAGAATGGCATAAAGCTGGTACATTAATGAAAAAACAAAATGTTTTTGACGATTTTATTGCTGCAGCAGAATATTTAATCTCAAAACAATACACATCACCAGAACGACTTGCTATTCAAGGTGGTTCTAATGGTGGATTATTGGTTGGAGCTGTTGCAAATCAACGTCCAGATTTATTTGCAGTAGCACTTCCAGCTGTTGGCGTAATGGATATGCTTAGATACCACAAATTTACTATTGGCAGATATTGGGCAACAGATTACGGAACTAGCGAAGATAGCAAAGAAATGTTTGAGTATTTATATAAATATTCGCCTGTGCATAACATAAAACCTGATGTAGAATATCCTGCTGTTTTAGTTACTACTGGCGATCACGACGACAGAGTTGTGCCAGCACATTCGTTTAAATATATTGCAACTTTACAAGCAACTTACAAAGGCGAAAGACCTGTAATTATCAGAATTGAAACTCAAGCAGGACATGGCGCAGGAAAACCTACTAAAAAAATTATTGACGAAATTGCTGACACTTACGCTTTCACTTTTTATAATATGGGATTTACACCTGTATTTCAATAAATTTACTTTTTTTCATACTAATCATAAAAAAAGTTCGAATTTTAAAATTTGGACTTTTTGCATTAATAAATTTTGTATATTAGCAAAAAATTTAATTTACAATTTAATAAAAAATATTTATGAAAAAGATTTCAATCATTATCCTTGCTATACTAGGTTTTAGCATGATATTTTCGGCATGTAAAAAATACGAAGAAGGACCTGCTCTTACTTTTCGCACTCCTAAACAAAGAGTTGTTGGCACTTGGTCTTTAGAAGAAGCTAGATACAATAACGTTAAAATAGATTTTAACAACCTGCAAGGCTTAATTAATAGTTTTAATTTGGGTGGTATGGATATGGATTCTATTCCATTTGATTTGAGTGAATTATCTCTAAAATCTATTAAGCTAAATCTTGAAAAAGAAGGAGACGGACAAATAAAGATTGAAATTGCATATCAAATGCTTCAATTACCAGCATATAATCAAGATATTACTTGGAGTTTTGATGACAAAAAAGATGCTTTAATTTTTACTATGGAAAATTCTTCAGACAATCAAAGTTTTAAAATCTTGAAGCTTACAAAAAATGAATTATGGTTAGAAAGAACCGACACAAACAACGGAGTTGCTAGTATTGTTAATTTTGAATTCGAGAAAATTAAAGACTAAAAATAATGAACTGTAAAACTTTAAAAAAGTTATAATTTAAACTAATAATTGTTTATCTCAAAAACAGAAGATGATTAATAAACTATACAGTCTGTTTCCTCCATTTTTAAAACGTTTTGCTATCTTTTTTCATCGCACATTACGACTTTTGTATTTTAATTTAACTAAAAAAAAATCTTATAAAAATTGTTCTTCAATTTCACAAAAAGTTTATGAGGAATTTAATAAATCTCGTCCTTACGGACCATTAAAAAAAATATGCTATGCTCCTTTTTCAAGCATGTTTTTTTCTCGCCATGGATTTGTTGCTCCATGCTATGCTACATATAATGAAAACTCATCTCATATTTCCAACAATACTATAAAAGATATTTGGTTTTCGGGAAGTATAAATGAAATTAGAAAACAACACTCTACATGTGATTTATCAACGTCATGTTCTTTTTGTGAAAATATACTTAATTCCAATTCTTATAAATCAGCATTAATTAATAAATATGAACATTATGCTTTTTCAAAATCGAAATACCCAAAAATAATGGAATTTGAACTTTCAAATAAATGTAATTTAACGTGCATAATGTGTGATACCAACTTATCATCAAGTATTGAAAAAGAAAAAAATCAAAGTTTTACCGGCAACCAATTTTACAAAGAAAGTTTTTTTGAAGAATTGCGAGAATTTATTCCACATCTACATTTAGCTGAATTTACTGGTGGCGATCCTTTTATGATTGAAGAATATTATAAAATTTGGGATATGATAATGGAATTAAATCCAAAATGTCGTATTTTAATAACAACGAATGCAAATACAATGAATCCACGCATAGAAAGATTAATGAACACGCATAAAAATTTGTATTTTAATATTTCAATCGATTCACTTCAAAAAGAAAATTATGAAAATATTCGAGTAAATGGAAATTTTGATAATGCAATGAAAAACACAAAAAAATTCATTGATTACTGCAAAAAACATAAAACTCACTTAAATATTTTAGTTTGCCCACTAACTAAAAATGCTCACGAACTTGGCGATTTAGTAAATTTTGCTAACAAAAATAAAGTTTGCGTTTTTTATCACACAGTTGTTAAACCAAAAGAATTGTCATTAAAATATTTACCAACAGAAGAATTAAACAAAATAGTAGAAAAATTATCTATTTATAAGTTTCCTAGTAAAACAAAAAACCAAAGAACTAATAAGCATAATTTTGAAAATTTGATAGAGCTTTTAAAATCTTGGTCTAAAGAAAACGAATTAAACATAAAACATGAAAATATTAAAGAACAAAGCTTGTCAGAAACAGAGTTAATTGATGCGTTAAAACTAAGAGTAAATGAGACAAAACCTGAATTTTTTATAAAATTTGATATTTTTTTACAAGAAGCTTTAAAATTACCAAATAAAAATATAATTTTAAACAAAATTTTCAATCTTTCTGATGAAATGTTTTTCGAAAATTTGGAAAATAAAAATATTGATGAACTAATTAAAATTTGTAAAACTATAAAATGAAAAATAAAATACATAATATAGAATTTTTCGCAAGAACAAAATTTAAAAAGTTTTACAACTTGATTAAGTATTATCCCATTTCAAAGCATATTAATACAAATATTGAGAATAAAAAAAACCTTGTAAAATATAATTACAGCCGAAGTATAGGTATCGAGCCATGTGTTTGTCATGCTCCTTTGCGGAGTATATATTTTGATATGAAAGGTAATGCAACAGCTTGTTGTTTTAATAGAAAACATATTTTAGGGAAATATCCAGAGCAAAGTATTAAAGAGATTATTTTTAGTGAAAAACGTGCCTTTTTACAAAAAGAGTTATGTAAACAAAATTTCATGCATGGCTGCCAACACTGCCTCAGACTTATTGAAGCCCAAAACTTTGAAGGTGTTGAAGCCAGACTTTACGATAATTTAAAAGAACAAGGGGACATCCCTAGCGAAATGATTTTCGAACTTGATAATACATGCAATCTTGCTTGCAAGATGTGTCACGAAGGTTTTTCTTCTACAATTGCTAAACTAAAAAACATAGAAGTTCCACCCCCTCCCTACGATTTAAAGTTTTTAGAACAATTAAAAGAATTTATTCCTCACTTAGAAGTTGCGAAATTTCTTGGTGGCGAACCTTTTTTAATAAATATTTATTACCAAATTTGGGATTTAATTTTAGAACTTAATCCAAAATGTAGAATTCACTTGCAAACAAATGGAACAATCTTTAACGATAAAATTAAATCTTATTTAGAAAAAGGTAACTTTTATATTGGTGTTTCAATTGATTCGATAGATCCTGAAAACTATAAAAAAATAAGACAAAATTCCAATCTTGAAAATGTAATAAGTAATCTCGCTAAATTTGCTGAAATAGCTAAGACAAGACAAAATTATATAAACATTTCTGTTTGTCCAATGCTACAAAATTGGAAAGAAATTCCACAAATTGTTGACTTTTGTAATCAAAATTCATTTTTCGTATATTTCAACACAGTTTATACGCCAGGTTTTGCTATTAGTGATGCAGATGAAGATTTATTATTAAAAATCATAAACTATTATCAAAATTTCACTTTTAAAACTAAAGGAATAATAGCCAAACGAAACTTAAAATTTTTCAATAACTTATTAACTCAAATTAAAGCTATTTATAAACCCAAAGCAGAGGCTTCAGAATACGAAAGAAAAAGACACAAATGGACAAGCGCCATGTTAAAAGATTTTATACTAAAGAAAGTTAACAATGATGAAGAACTATCAGAAAAAATTGAAACTATTTTTGCAAATTTTAATAATGATTTTTATTTTTCAGATAAAGATTTAGAAAACTTGGAAAAACTAAAAGTTGAAGATTTAATTTCAGCTTTAAAAAATGAAACTATAATAGAATTACAAGAAAGAGTTCAGCGTTTTATTAATTTTGGTAGATTTGGTAAATAATTTTTTACACTACTAACCGACAAAAATATTAAAAAAAATTAAAATAAATAAAGTGGCTTGATCGAAATCTCGCCCCATAGTTGTAATTTTGTATCACTAAAAACATATAATTACAACTATGAGCAAAAATACAACAAAAAATTTAGTCGGTCAGCCGATTTTTAAACAAATCTTAAAAATTTTACCAAAAGACAAATTTGATTTATTAGTTAAGCAATTAGGAACTAATCGTTATTATAAAACTTTCTTTTCTTGGGATCAATTAATTGTTATGCTATTTGGTATCTTTTCACGATGTGATTCTATGGCTGAAGTATGTGATGGAATGCGAGCTTTATCGGGGAAGTTAAATTATTTAGGTATGGAATGTTCCCCAGCAAAAAGTACAGTAGGAGATGCCTTACGCGATAGAAGTGAAAAACTTTTCAGGTTGTATTATTTTGCTTTAATCGAACATTTCAAGTCCGTTTTGTCGGTCAGCCGAAAAGAAGATGTAAGTTTTTCAAAATTTTATGCTTTTGATTCTACTACAATCACATTGTTTTCTGATATTATGAAAGGCTTAGGGCGTAATCCAAAAGGTGATGGTAAGAAAAAAGGAGGCTTAAAAGTACATATGCTGACCGATGTACATAGCGATACGCCACAATTTGTAAAAATTAGTGAGGCTAAAATGCACGATAAAAAGTTTTTAAAATACTTAAATCCTCCTAAAGGTAGCATGTTGGTTTTTGATAAAGCATACAATTTTTACGAGCAATTTGCACAATGGACAGAAGATGAGGTCAACTTTGTGTGCAGATTAAAAGACAATGCCAAATATGAATTGCAGGAAGTCATGTTTGAAAAGGAGTTGCAAAAAGGAGAATATGGAGTGTTTAAAGAGGAACACATCCATTTGCAGTATAAAAAGAATAAGCAAGTTTTCCCACTTTGTTTACGTTTGGTTTATTATAAAGATGAAAAAGGTAGAAAATATAAATTTATAGCCAATAATTGGAATATCACACCTGAAGAAATTGCTCGAATTTATAAATATCGATGGACAATAGAAAATACGTTCAAAAAAATAAAACAAAATTTTCAGCTTCACTTTTTTTATTCCGATACAGAAAATGGAATCAGAACACAAATATGGTGTACTTTAATTGCTCATTTATTGTTAACTGTGTTAAAGGTTATGGCTAGAAGCAACAAAGCTTTTTCAACAATAGCTGCGTTGGTACGTATCCATCTAATAAGCCATTTAGACATAATGTGGGTTATTACTGAAGCAAGAAGGGGATATCGTAAACAAATCAAAACAAAAAACAAAAGCCCTTCAGAAATACAAATGACTCTATTTTAGGGGTAGGTAGGTTTTTAAAATTGAAATTTACGAGTTTTTTAATCATTGATTTTCAATGACTTAGAAAATGCTATAAACATTTTTGGCGTATAGGTCAAAAAGTAGGCTATTTTTGAGTTGATTTTGTCAATAGGTCAAAAAGTAGGCTGTTTTTTATAGCATTATTTGTATCATTCAAAAGTTAGTTTTACTTTTGTCTTCTGTAAGCTAA
>Ga0208195_1001421_pt1 | contig 26240 bp, 40 predicted proteins | sample AD_UKC077_MetaG_FD_184441 | JGI IMG/M metagenome (GOLD analysis project Ga0208195, IMG submission 184441) | Active sludge microbial communities of municipal wastewater-treating anaerobic digesters from USA - AD_UKC077_MetaG (SPAdes) (version 2) | ecosystem: Engineered > Bioreactor > Anaerobic >...
TAGCTCTACAAACTTTATCTAAGTCACTGTATCTAACCCATTTGCCAGTTTGTTCAAAACATTCTCTAATAATGTAATTAGCTTGATTGTACAAATTTTTACTTTTGAAGCAAAAGTTATCTAATATATCATAAAAAGGATTACTTGGTTTAATAACAATTTTGTACACACGTTGCACAAGCATTATTTTGTTCACCTCCTTTTACTAATAAATAACTTAATAAAAAAATGTTCAAAATATTAAATATGTGGTAAAAATGAATACATTATAATCATTTAGTAATTAAATTGGTGTTATATTTTTTTTCATTTTTTTTTCAACTCCCATTTTGAAAAAATGTTAAATCAGATAAATATTTTTGGAATAATTCAATCTTATCTTTATTGATAACCCATTCCTACTTTATTTCTATTTTTGTATTTCCATCAATTTCTAAATCTGATTCTAATTTATGATACTATTCGTGATATGTTTTTGTTAATGGCACAAAAGGCACTAAATCTAATAAGTGCTAATTCTATATATATTCAACAATTTTAAAAGAAGATATGATATTAAGATTGAAATTATGATCAAGTAAATTAAACAAAATCATTTCAATTATATTGTATAAAGTATATGGGTGGTGATGTAATTCTATTAATGATGGCTCAATTTCATTAGTAATTTTTGTAAAAGGGCACATTAGAATACGATTAGTGCCTTGAACATATACCCATCTTCTATATTCAATACTGGTTCTAAATGTTCTTTCAAGTTGTTTTATATATTTTTTTTGATCTTTTTCTTCTGCAAAATCTAATTCATTATAAAAAATACCTAAATTATTCAAATTAAAATTATTTTCCATCTGTTTTTTCCTTTAAATCTTTTGTCATTAAATTTTCTGCTATTGTAATAACAGTCTAAAATGTTAATTTTGATAAATTAGATTCACTTAATTCTGAAATAGAATTTTCAGATTTCTATTTTTGTTCTATAATACTCTACATTTTCTAAGGCTAATCAACAACTGATTTTGAAAGCTCTGTTAAATTTCTTAATAGCATAGATTGTTTACTCCTATATTGTTGAAGTAATCCCCTATATTCTTTTAGCAATTTCTATTTTTTTAATATAAAATTCTAATTCTCCATATTTGACATATCAGATGTATCAGCATTTATAAGCTGATCTATTTTATCATTGATATCATTTTCTTTAGTTTTTATATTATAAAAATCTTGAATTAAATGATTTATCAATATTTTTAATTCTTTTTCGGTATCTTTTAATTTTGAATATGGCTCATTAAAAGATAGACTTTCATTTATAACATTCATTGTAAAATTCACACTCCTGTTAAAAGTAATTTTAATTAAATCTGATTAACTTAATGTAAAAAAATTTAATTATCTTTTTATAAGCAAAACTGATAGGATGGTGATTATTATTTTATTGAAAGCAGTAATTTAGAATATTAGCACTTGTGAACCTATTTTAACAGGTATTTTATTATATGATGATGATATTATACAACTCTTTTATTAGTTGGAAACAGATGAAGAAGAATTGAGTCAAGAAATTATTTTTAATTTAGAACGTATAGTTGAGAAATTAGAGAAAGAAATTAGTTTATTTAAATCAAAAACAGATGATTACAATATGCAGGATTTAAAGGGATTTATAAATTTAACGATTCATAAATATTTTGTTCATACATAGTTGGTTCATACAAAAATATATAACACATTTATAAACCGATTCAAAATATTTATAAATTCAAAAAATCTAACAATTAAACTGTTTACGAAAGAAGAATTTGAAAATTATAAAACAAAGGTGTAGATACATAAAAGTATTAAATTTTAGAATGATTTTGTAAAACAGCCTTGATCAAGTTGGGAGGATATATAGAATGAATACAGATTTAGAAAATGGGTATGTAAATATTGTTTTAGCATTTATATTTTCATCAGGAAAAATTACAAAATTCACTTGTGGTAAAATTAAAATAACAGATTCAAAACAGTTTTAGAAAGTAAAGCAACATTTAGTATCACATTTAATAGAATAGATGAAAAAAGAAACATATGTTATCCCAATTCAAAATTTATATGGTAATGATTTTATATAGGTTTTGTCTAAAAATTTAAATGCAATAAATTTATATTTACAAACGTACAAACCAATTTAGTAGAAAAAGAAATTAAGTTATAGTATTATATTTAATTCTGGTAAAGTAACAAAATTCACAAAAGAATTTTATAAAACAGAAGAAGAATAGAAAGCAAATAAAATTGATTTTCAAAAAGAGATTCAAATATTAGCAAATTGTGTACAAAATAATGAATTATATGTTTTAGAAAATTCAAATAAAACAGATTACTTATTTATTCTTCCAAAAAATATTGATTCTTTTAGTGTAAATTTGCAAGACTCTAATAGTGATTTTAATAATGAAGGTAATGAATAATTAAAATCAAAAGGATTTGGTACTAATGGCATTTTATAATATCCAATATGAGAGCAGAATATTAAATGCTTTAAATAAACCATATACAGAATTTTGGAGAACTATTGAATAGACTGGATAGACAAATTTTTCTGGTAGTGAATATGCTTATCAATTAGCAGCCTGTTTAAGAACATTAACTGAATTAATCAATACACACAGAGTCTATATGAAATATTAGGTATATAGAAAAATAGACGGTGAATTGATAGGATTTTTTGACCCATATAAAGTTTACAGAGGAATATCTTTTGATGGCTCTACATATTATTAGAATGATACAATTAATGTTTTAGTGTTAACAAAAATATCATCTGATACATTATTATAGCCAACTATGGTTAGAACAGATGATAAATCAATGATATCACGTCAAATAAATCAAAGAGTAGACAGATTTAATCTTTATTGATTAAATTTCGAGGAGGATTTTTAAATGAGAAAATCAGAATATGTTGAATTAGGTAAGAATTAGATATTATAGGGGTTTGATCTAACATCAGATAAATTAGAAAAAATTGGAAAGATATAGTAGTTTAAAAGAAAATTTAATAAATAGGAATAGGAACAAACAATGATTGGAATAAATAAAATTGATGTATATAATCAAATTTTAGAACAATTTAAATCTGCATTTATTGTAGAATTTTTAGAATGGGTAAAAGGTAGAATGGGAGAATAGAAAAGTAATACTATTCAACAGCATTTAAACAGTAATAATAGTATTACTTTTATAGAAAAAGTATTAAACCATTTAGAAATAACAAGTAAATCAGATTTAGAAAAGATTTATGTATTTTTACTTGGTGTAATTGAATTAGATATGCAAGCTTCTAAAACAGAGCAATCTTCTAATGCTGCAGCTTCAGAACCAATGCAATCTATTCAAAATGAAAATATAGTTGAATAGAAAATTCAATTTGTAAACAGTATTAAAAAAAGATTGTTGGAATCTTATGTTTTACCATCTCTAAAATAGGGTAAATCTCTAAAACAAATAGAAAAAGGATTAAATATAATTGTAGAAAGTGCATCTGAGCAATTGAAAACATTAGAAGATTCTTCAAAATAGACATTTAAACAAATGTTTTAGAACATATCCACAGCAAATCCAAAAGAAAAAATATCTGTTAAATCAGAAATACCAAATGATTTTTTATCAAAAAATGATATTGAAGAAGAAAAATTAATAGATATAAATAATGTTAAAGTAGAAGAAAATGATCAAAAATCAAAAGAAGTTTCTGTATCCATTTCTAATGAGTTTGAAAATTTAGAATTAAATAAACCAAATGAAGTGATTAAAGATAAAGACCTGTTAGAAATAGCAAGTAAGAATATTAAAAAACAAACACCAAAATCATAATTATTATGATACTATGTTGTTTAGGATAGTGATAGTATGCTTGGTTCAAAAGTAATTCAAGGTGACTTTTCAGTTTTAAAAACAAATAATTTATTTAATGATTCTTAGTATGGTGGTATTTTTACCCAATTTTGTATCTATTGCAAAGAACCAATATTCCAAAATACTCCTAATATTATTATATCAAATATAACTTCAAATTCATTTGAAGTTCAATTTACAATAAATTATTGTTCATCTTATATAGTTAGAGTTAGAATAAAAGACCCCCAAGGTGAATGGATTACAAAAATTACTAATAGTTCTGGAAGTGGAACTAAGTTACATAATATTTCTGGGTTAGTTGAAAATACTGTATATGATGTACAAGTAGTTTAGACTAATTATTAGAATAACATTTGTGTAACAACTATTAAAGAATCAAATATAATAGAATAGAGAACTGTAAATTTAACAGGCTGTCCATTACCTATAATTTCAGATATGCAAACAACAAATATTACATCATCATCTTTTAATATTAATTTTAATATTAGCCAATAGACAGTATTTACAGTTCAATATAAACTTCAAGGAATTTCTGATAATTGGATTTCAATAATAATTGACGGAAGTGAAATTGGAAGTAAATCTTATACAGTTCCAAATTTAACTTCTGGAAACATATACAACTGGAGAGTTGTTTAGACAAATACTGGTGATTGTGTTGCAAGTACCTTTATAACAAATTGTTATGATTAGAGTACAACTGTTGAAATTCCTATATGCAATATTATAACAAATAAACCTATCATTATTTCACCAACTGCTCAGACAGAAATTGTTCAAAATACAATACATAATATTATTTGGAATCCAGTACAAGGAACAGAGCCAAAATATAATATATATATTGATGGAAATAAAGTAAATTAGTCTACTGTAACTTAGAATAATTTTGGATTTATTTTTACTAAACAAAAATAGTATACAATACAAATTGGATAGTATAATGATTGCACTGAGGAATCCCAATATACAAAATCAACAATTGTTACTGTAACAGCAAATCAAATAACACCTTGTATCGAAGTTTCTGGAAGTTTTTTTATAATTACACCAAATAATAATACATTAATTGAATTGGATGTTCCATATGTTATTAGGTGGCAGGTTCCTCCATATGGTACAAATATAAAATTTAACTTTTATATAAATAATAATCTATTGCAATCTTCATTATCAAACAATAGCTACACATATATTTTTACAGAAAAAAAAGAATATCAAGTAAAAGTTATTTAGTATAATGAGTGTACACTTAGTATTAATCCAATAAAATAGGAATATACTATATCCGCAAATCAATTTATAGATAAGAAAATTGCTGATTTTGAAATTTATTGCCGTTATGGATCAAACCCAGGTATAGAAGTTAAAACAGATTATATTCCTATGTTTAATCAAGATGTTACTATTTCAAATTCAGTAAATGATTTTCCAATTATTGTTCCAAATGAAGTAAATAAAATTGTTACAACTGTCGAAAGATATTTTAGATTAAAAATTACAGAATTACAATCAAATAAAAAAATCAAGAATTTTAAAATTTTCTGTTCTAATGCGATTCAATAGATTGGTACTACATTATATTATAAAACAGTTACTACCTATGAAAGTCCAAAAATGTTTGAAGGTTATTTAGGGTGGAATGAAAATTATAATTATAATATTTTACAAGATTTTGATGACGAAGTCAATTTATTTGTTGGTGGAAATTAGGATGGAGAAATAACAGAGCCAAATACTTATACAGATTATGGAGTTTTACTTTGTGAAGTATCATAGGATTAGGTTTCTACTGAATAGGAATTCTTGATTTACATATAGTGGGATGACTTTGAAATTTAATCTTATTAGTTAAAAAAAAAATAAGGGGGATATAATTATCCCCCTCTTTTTTTATTATTCTATTACTGGTTTATTTGGCTTAATAATAAATGGTGAAATAAATTTCAGAATATAACCAATAACATCTGTAATCAATTGATCATTAAGCAAATCTGAATTGTCGCCTTCTACTTCTGCAATAACCTCTTTTACTCTAAGAATAATTTTGTTTTGGATATATTGCAATTTCTCTTGTTCACTCATAAATTCATTTTCTTCGGTATTAATAAAATCAGTAAGAGTTTCAAGCTATTTCCCAATATACTTAAAAATCTTTTCTGTATTTGATTCAGTATTTGGGTCTTTATCTGTTGCTTGAATAATTTTTTCCTACTAAGCATACTAAAGATTAACAAGAATCATATACTCTTTAAATGATTTAACTTCTTTTCTAAGTTTCCTAATGAGAGAAAACATAAAAACAAGTCCAACCTACATACCAATAAAAATTGCAATGTACATAATACTCTGCATATCAAACATACTTATTCACCTTTCCTTTTAATTAAAATTCAATAAGATTTTGATCCTTTTTTAAATTTTTGTTTTCTATTTGCTCTATCAGAACCATTTTTTTTATGGTCTATATACCTCATCAAATACTCATCTGTATATTCTTCATCAAAAACAAAATTCTTTGATTCGTTAAACTGATTGTTTGGTCTTTCTTTTTTTTCAAAATTGTTTACATTATTACTCATAGAAATTTAATTCACGGCTCCTTTTTTAATTTAAAAATTATAATGGTAAATTAAATATAAAACTTTGTGGATTATTTTTTTGTACACTTTCTATTACTTCTAATCTATTTTTTTGATATTTTTCATAATCTTTCTAAAATTCCATAAATGAACTTATATCCATATCTAAAATTTCAGTATAGTTAAAATGATATTGCTGCATTAATTGTTTTGATACCTGAAATAAAAACTCTTTTCTATTTTTTCTATATTCCTAATTATTTCTTAACATCAAAAAGGTATTCTATTGGAAACGTTGTAACATCCCCATTGTATTCTAATCCACAAACATCACACTCATACGTAAATGGAATAGAAACATCATATTTTTCATAATTAGATATTAAATTATTTAAATTTACAATATCTGGTTTTATTAGTATATTTTGTAATATAATAGGAAGTTGCTATATATCTTCTTTCTCTATTTGAATATTATCAATACTATCAATAAATAAACATAAGTTAGAGAATCTACTATAAAATAAAGAAGTTTCTTCTTGATCTTTAATTTCCATTCCTTGCTTTTCATACATTTCCTAAACTAATCTAAAATCAAGTAAATATGGTTTTAATGCTTTATACCATCCCAATTTTGGTGGACCAATTTTAATCGTATTTCCAGAAATCTATTTGTATGTATAATATATATCATCTCTTTTATCTGGAACTACTAATTCAAAATTAGTTAAATTTTGTTCTACTGTTTTTGTATAAAACTAATCATTTTTTAGAATCATATATGGTTCAAAATTATGAATATGTCTTTTATTTTTTAATTCTTCTAAGTTTTTTTCAAATTCTGATTTTGAGAGTTCATTATTTTTAAACTTATTTTCTAATTCCATATATTCATTATAAAATGATTTACAATTAGTACAAGTTAAATTCAATGTCTATGTATTTCCATATGACATAATTCTTGTGTTATATATGATATAATTTATATCATATAGTGTCAAATTATCAAAATCTATTTGCTTCCCATCATCATTAGAAAACAAAATATGTTCAATAATATCTTCATACATCTAAAAAGCATTTTGTATTTTACCTTCTAAAAAGGTTTTAACTGAATTCTAAAATGCCATTTCCATATTAATTGTTATTGGAATAACCTTAAATACCTATGCTTCTTTTGATCCTTTAATTAAATTATAAAATGGCAAAGATATTTCTACAAATTTTGAATGTAATTTATCTTTATTGCCTAATTTACTAAATAAATCCTACATTTAAATCACTCTTCCCTTTCATGCTAATTTAATGTAAATGATAAAATATCATTACTTATTAATGGTATTTCATAATGTATTTCAATATCTAACACAACTTTGTTTACATCTACCTTATAAATATCATTTTCGATATTTCTTCTATTAACTAACACTTTATCAAAAATAATATCATTTTTTAAAGTTTGCTTCGTCAATTCTTCTAAATATTCTTTAATTTTATTATAATCAAGTTCTGTATCCTACTTATATAATTGGTTGTATATATTACTACCAAATTCATGCTCAAAAGGTATTTCACCTTTTTTAATTAAAATCTAATTTTTTAGCCTTTGCTTTAATTTGTTTTTTATATTAGTAATTGTAATATCATTATCTATTAAACTACCCAAAAAATTAATATCAAAAAACACATGCTTTTGTTCTGAATCTAATTGTTTTTGAGCATTGTTTAAATTTTTTATTTTATCAAAATTTGTACTATATAATTTTTTCACTTTATCATAAATCATTTAATATCCTTTGTGTTTATTATATATATATATTAAATTAACTAAAATTTGCTTTAAAATCTGTTCTTTTATCCTAAGATTTCCAAGTTACAAAAAAATCTTTTTCAAATTGGAATGTTATATAATATTTTTCTGATAGCTATTTTATAAGTTTGTTTAAATACTGAACCTATGACGTTTCCTGGACAAGACCCTCTATTTTCTACTACAAAAAATCTTTATTTTTTTTATCTACCTCAGTATAAAAATTGTTGCTTTTTAAAATTTCCTCTTCAAATTCAATTATATTTTTTCCATAAAATATAATTCTTGATATATTTGTACCATATGTATTGTCTATTAAAATTGAACTTAAAATCATATTTATTCCCCTTTCTTTGCTTTCCACATCTAATAAAGCAAGCAACCTTCCTAAACATCATTTAATGGGTCTTTCTACCTTCTAATTTCTGAAATTTCATATGGAAAATTACTTCCATTTTCTTCAAATAATCTTTTAAAGGTTTCAAGAAAACCATTTGGTAAACTTGTGCCACCACTTATAACTATTGGTATTGGCGAGTCTATACTTAAATTTTCTTGGTCTAAACTTATTTTTTCAATTATTTTTTCTATTGTATACTGTATCAGATTTTCATAAAAAAATTGTAGCTATTCTTTAATTCTTTTCTCTTGTTTGTTTGCCTATTTTAATTCAAGCAAATCAAAAGATTTTTCTTTTACAAATGTAACACGTGATTCTAACTAACCAATTGATTTCTACTAATTATGATCTATCCAATCTCCACCCCTATAAATACTGAATTGTATTGTTGGTGTGCCCTTATATGCACAGCAAATATTTGTAAGACCCTATCCAAATGAAATCTAAATTCCTGAATAATTTTCTGTTTTACAATTTGAAAAAATTAGCTACATCTATTCATTTAATGATTCCTAATCATACCCAATGGTATTAAAAACTTTTTTAAATATTTGTTCATGATAAAATGTATCAGGTACATCTACCTAATCTATTGGATTTGAAGGAATAGAATATACACATTTACCTTTATCCTATTTACTATCAATATTGTTAGGTAATAGTTTTTTCATCATAATTGCAATTACATCCAACTAATCAATTTCATTTTGCTATATAATTCCACGTTTCATTGTTCTACGAACTTCCATGTTAAAAATATTAGCAAGTTTATACTAATCTTCACCAAGAACAACAACTTTATTGTTTGTATCATCTAATTTGACATATTCAATTTGCTATTCCTACAAATCAGAAAATTCAATAACATTATAATCTAACAACAAAAACATGTTTCTTATTTTGTTAATAGAAATACTTTTGCTATCTACTTTAAACTATGATACAATATTCATTGTACCAATATCTACACCAACAATATTTTCTTGCATTGCTCACCAATCCTTATTTAAAAAATTTTAATCTAAATCTATTTCATCACTTAATTGTTTAGTAACAATTTCTTTTGATTTTTTAATTTTTGTTTGTGATAAATCAATATCTGGTATGAATAATATTTCATCTTCTTCTTTATATACTTTAGATTGTTCATTATAATTATTTTGATATGTTTGTAATTGCAATAAATTTGTACTATTTTTTGATAAAGTTTCTGTTAATTTTCCCAATGCTAAAATCAATTTTTCATTCATTTCTTTATAGTTAATACTTACTTCTTCTTGCTTTTGCTCAGGAATATCATCTTCTGTTTTATATATTTCAAAATCGCTTAAATTTCTAACAATAATGTATGCTATTGCATTTTTATCATTTAAATCAAACTTATCTATATCATATATAATATCTTGTTCAAATGTGTAACTTTTATTCCCATAATTAAAAGTCTTTTTTTGTTTTATATAAGAGAAATATTTAAACATCTATTTTTCTTGAATTTGCATTCTTTTCAAATCTCCACTAATAGTTTATGTATCCTATCAAGTTCTTTGTTATAAGATTTTCCCTATACTTCAATAAACATCATATTTTTATTTTCCTGTATTTTAATACAAAACACAGAATTTACTAATTTATATATATCATTTTTAATTATTATTTCTATTTCACTTTCTATTTTTTGTTTAAATAATTGAATAAACATTTCTATCTTTTTCTTAGTCCACATATCTCCTAAAAGATATTTATTGGAAATTATTGACATTGGATTTTCCTTTTTATTCGGATTGCAATAAATAGTTTTTATTGTCATTTCAAGCATACCCCACCAAAAAAACTTCTTACTTTATCTAACTTAATAAAAATATCTGATAATTCATAATTATTCTAACTCTCTAATTTAATTACTTTTAACTGATCTTTATTTATCATTTCACCAATATCCTTTATTTCTGAATCTTGTATTGTACCAATCAATAATTCAGTTTTATTTGAATCAAATATATTATTAAATTTTAAAATACTTGCTTTAATATCTTTTTCTAAAACATCCCTATCTAAAATTAATACTATTTTATTAAGATTTTTATATTTTGATTTCAGAATTTCTAACAAATCTTCGTGTAATATTTTTCCATTCAAAGTATATGTAGCAAAATTTTGTGTTTCATATGATAAAAAACTATGTAACTTAATAGAGTCAAATGTTCCTTCTGTTAAATATACAGCATATACTTCTGAATCATCAATTAATTGAATTATAAAAGGATTCATCTTTTTACTTGATTTGGAATGATAAATTAAATATCTTTTTGAATCTTTATCTTCACCTTCCATAAATTCAGAGATTTTTCTCTAACTATAAAAAGAATTTCCATGATTAAAATAAATCCTATTCAATAATATTGAAGGACTATAAGACTCTATTTTTTCTTTTACATCACTATAATAAAAAAACACTTTGTTATTTTCTACTAAATATCTCTATAAATTTTCCTATCCAACAGTTCTTTGTTTATAATAAGGAATTATTACACTATCTATAACAAATTGTTCTTGATAATTTCTTTTCTTTTTTAAAGTATTCATAAATAATTCTTCATCTGATATACATTTTATTAAATCTTCTTCATCTTTTTTCTGTTTTAATAATGTGATTTTTTCTAATTCTTCAATATTTTTTTCTGATTTTTCCTACCTTTGCAATTTTTTAAATATATATTTTAACATTTCCTATTCGTCCTTTACATCGTATTCAGAAATAGTTCCATCTTGTATTAAATTGTAAACAAATTGTACAATATTTTTTCCCTTAACACCACATTTAAAACAAATATAATTAAAAGACTCTTTATTAACATACAAATGCCCTGTGTATTCTTTCTTTGAATCACCACATATTGGACATCTATAAATTATTTCACCAGTCTATGTTTCTTTTACTTTTTTAATATATTTACCTAAAATATCTAAAATAGGGTGTTCTTTCATGTGAAGTCACACCCCAAATAATATAAGAAAAAGTATTATAGCAATAGAAACAGTAAACATAATAAATGGTGCAAAAATTATTTTTCTTTTACTTGACTTAGAAGTATTATAAATAATTTTATAATCTTTTGCTTCTTTTTGTTTTAAATATTTCCACATTTTTATGCTAAAAATAGGAAAATTTGAAATATCCATACAATCACACTCCATTCTTTTTATACCTACTTTTAACATTATATCACAAAAAATAGTATTTGTCAAGTTTTAAATTAATTAACTCTTTGAAAATCAAATCCACCTTCCAATAACTTATCTTCGATGACTTTTAAATCCCCCTAATAATTAAAAACCCAATAATATTCATTATTAGAAACTTCATTAGTAATATCTTTACAACCATATAAACTCAAAATATTCGTAACAGAACCAAGTCTGCACCTACAACCAGAATGGTTTATTCTATATTTTATTCTAACACTCAACTACGATTCCCCCTAAATTTGCTAATTAACATTATATTGATGTTCTACCTCTTTTAGTGTTGTTTTAAATTTACCAAAATCAACTGGCATGCAAAAATCACATCCTTTCAAATTATGAAATTAAAGAGTTAAAATTAAATATATATTTCCAAGATATATAAATCTAATCTTCAACAGTAAACATTTCTGGTAATGAAATATATGAAAAAGGTAAACCAGAAGTCCAAATAGATGTGTCAATACTTTTAGTATTAGTTATAGATATATCTAAAACTTCGTTATTTAATTCACTAACTAAAACATCTCCAAATTCATCTGTATTAACATCTAATCCCCCATAACTCATTACTAATAAATTAAACGAAAAACTATCTTCTGTATATTTTTTTAATAGAGGAATATTAAAGGAAATCTATAATTTATTATATTTCATACACTACTGTTCTAAATTAAATAAATTCATATAAGTATAAAAATCATTGATTGGTGTGTTTATTTTTTCAAGTATAAATTTACCTCTATAATTATCTTTTGAGTATTTATATTTTTTAAGAATATTGCCATAATTGATCCACTTATCAGTTTCAGAATCATACTATTCTATCAAAATATTTTCTCTTCTATTTATCTATATTGATTTTATTTTATGCAAATAATTATAATTTGTTATATCAGATAAATTATCTACAGAAGATTGAAATAATTCAAGATACTTTATACCATCAATTATTTCATTTTTTGACTAAAAAAGAGATGAAAGTAACTTATATTTCCCATACACTAAAATTTCATTTTTATTTGTATATAAAATATTATTATTTTTATCTTTTATTTCTACTAATCCATAAATCTATGATGCTTCTTTCAAAATAATCACCCTCTTTACTAATCAATACCTTGTAATTTAATTGAAAAGAAGCAGGATTTCTCCCACTTCTTTTTTAGTAATTATTAAATTATTTATTTTGTTATTCCTACAAATTTGATATTACTACCTTGCGATCCAGTTTCTGTAAAATACCCAGAAGATAATTGTTTATAAAATGCTTGTCCACCTTTTAATGTTATAGAACTTGTAGTATTTTTATAACGAATAGAAATACTATTAAACTAACTGCTTTTAAATCCATAATTTCCAGTTGATTCCTTTAATGCTAACTATATTCTAAAGTAAATCATTAAATTTTGAAAATTTCCTATAGAAGTATTATATTGCTTAACCAACTAATCAACTGCTCTAAAATCATTATACTGATGCTCAATAAGCATTTTAAAGATATTATTGTTGTTTGTTGTTTGCTATTTAAAATATTGCATAAATAAGTATGATAAAGCATAACTATACAAATCTGAATTCCACTGTGTCGGTGCTTGAATACTTTCTGTACCATTAAATGTACTAATTCTACTTGTTAAAGTTCCATAAATCAAATGTTCCTACTACATAGCCAATCCTTCATCAAGAGAAGTGTGCATTTGTCCATTGCCCTCAATAATAAAATTTCTATTAAAATTTACAAGATGTTGAAATTCGTGCTATATAGTTGAATATGCTTTCTAAACATCACAAGTTCCTGTGGTTGATGTTTTCATCTATGGATATGTATCAATATTAATAAGTTCCATTCTATTAGAATATTGAATATTTAATAAATCTCCACCATAGAAATATCCACCAATGTATCCACCACTTCCACTAAATCCATCTTGAATATCATAACATAAAATTGCGGTTTTTCCATTTGAATCAATGTCTGATGGAGTATAAAAATATTGTGAAACATTAGGATAAATTCTATTATTAAATTCATTCTAAATGGAATTCTATTTTGCTGTATTAATATCTGTTGTAGATTCTACCCAAACTTCACATGTACTATTTACCTATTGCAATGTAGCAGTAATTTGGTAATCTTGATATGTTTTGAAATTATAAACCCAAAACTTTTTGGTATCTCCAACATTTGCTCTTTCACTTATTGTACTATACGCAATAGACTAATTTCTATCCTCTTCTTTTATATCTCTAATTGGATTTAACTAATAAATATCATCTGGATATAATTCTGCTGATTCTTCAATAATCTCTTGAATACTTGTCAATGATCCTGTTGATTGACTGTTTGTAATATCAGACGATTGATTTGTTACCAACAACACATTACCATAATATAAAGGACCTTCAAAATCTAAATTTCCAGTAGCACCAGATTCTAATTTTTCAATTTTTATATCATCTACCCACTATGAATCTGAATAACTATTTACACTATGATCTTTTATATATTCAAACAATAAAACATATTCTGTATTCTATTCCAATATACAAGAATAATATACCCAATCATTATTCCCATAATCAGTTTTCTTTATGCTATTATTAATTTTGAAATTGAATTTATCATAATATTTTTCTGAACTTACTTTGTACCAAAAAGATAGTGTAGATTTTTCAGTTGGCTTAACAGTAATAGATGCTCTGCTCTACTGACTATGTGTGATTGCTCCAAATTTCATCTAATAATTACCAGATTTTTTAACTGTTGATTGCACAGTTGGATTCTAATTACCACTCAATACCCAAGTATACTTAGAAAAGTTCCCTGTTTCAAACCCTTCTTCCAATATACTTTGTGTTTGTGGTTGAGTATTTTGCTTTGTTATAAATGTATAAATGTATGAACTTGAATTTGTACCCTAACTATTTTTCTAAACAATTTTCCATTGGTATTGTGTATAGTATTCCAATGTTGCTGATCGATATGTATAACTTACTGTCGATGTTTGAGGTTGAACTACATTGGCAATTAGTCTATAATTAGATTCCATTACCTTTTTAATGTATACATCATATGATGTCTATCTGTTACTTTTGTTCCATACAAATGTAACTGTATTGGTGTCTACATCATGTGTATCATTTGCTGGTGATACATATGTAAAGTTTTCTGGGGGTTGAACTTGCTGCTAATAAGTTACTGAAATATCGTCAATAAAGCAAGTGTCTTGATATTGCTATGTACTTCCATCTTTATTGTATGATATTTTGATTGTATGGGTTCCCTATTGTAATTGGTATTCATATTTTTCAAACGTTGTTTGTAGCCCACTCCAAGATTTAACCCAAGTATTATTAATATACAATCTCATATAATCTCTATTTTTTTCAGAGCTTAGCCTGTTATAAAAAGAAAAAATCTAAGGTTGTGTTAGAGTTATAGTTATCTGGAAATAGCTTGTTTGATTATTTGTAATATTTCCAAATCTAATAGATTTACTCCCAGAATTTTTATAGTCTGTTGTAATGTAAGGTTGACTATGTCCACCAAGAATCCAAGGTAAAGACGTCAAACCATTTTCAAACCCTTCTGTAAATTCACCAACTGTTTGCACAGGCAATGAATTTTGAACAATATTTATTACATCAATATACTATCTATCCAAATATCCAGTTGTATCAGCATCTTTTTTGTATTCCCATTTGATAGTATATGTACCAGCACGTTTGAACTTATATTCAAAATAAACAAACTAACCATTTTCCCCAGACCATTTAGAAACAAGTTCATTGTTGATATAGAGTGAGAATGTATCATAGCCATACTCAGATGAAACACGATAATAAAAACTTAATACACCAGTTGTTTGCAATGTAACATTAATACTTGCATAACTTATACCATTGTTTCCTGCAGTAAATTTTAATGAACGAGAACCAGATTTTTTGTAGTCTGTCTAAATAGTTGGTGCATTTGAAGAGGACAGTGACCATTTAGTTGTATCAAGCTATGATTCAAACCCTTCTGTAAATATATTTGTGTCAAAAGAATATTTTTCAGGGGATGTTGTAAACAGAGATAGATCGTAATATCCAATATATCTATTACCCCAAGATTTTACCTTAATTATATAAATACCATCTTGATTTACTTTATAATCAATCTAAGAAGATACATCAAGATAATCATCATTTGAATCTAAAAGTGTTCCTGTTGCATCGTACAATTCAATTATTGTATCCTATCCTGACAATAGATTAGATGTATATGCTATAATTGTATCTTCAATTCCCTAAAAAATATTAAATGATTTTTCATTATCTAAAGAAATTTGTCTGTATTCATAGGAATCCATTTGGGTATTAGTATTATATGAATAAGAAATATCTAAATTAGTTCCAATATTAATCAAATGCTTGCTTTTCCCATCGTAATATCCAAACAATACATTTGCAATAGAATCAATTCTTATCTCAGATAATGGAATACCAACAATAATTGTATTATCAACAATTTTCAAATCTACTAAACTTCTTGTTTTTAATTCCCAAGTCTTATTTGTTTTTGCTTTATAAATACCATACTCTAATTTTTTATTAAATAAAATCATATGGGACACATTATTTACTGAATTATTTAATTTATACCCATCTTTCAAAGAGAATGTGTTTTCTGATTGATTTGTGATAAATATCTAATATTCATATTTCGAATTATATTCGCTTTTAACCCACAATGTATCATTAATAATTTGAAGTTTAGTTCCTGTTGATTCATTAGTAAATTCTTTTATAACCTAAGAGTCTTTAAATTTACCAATCAAATCATTTTGATATGTATTAGTTTTTTCATTCAATGACCATTTAAAATTTGTTGATGGTTTTTGTTGATCTATAAACATATCCAAATTAGTACAATTTGTAAAAATAAAAACTAAAATTATAATAGAAAAAAGTATTAAAATATTATTTTTGTTTTTCATTTTTCACCTCTTCTAAAAGTTTTTTTTCTTTTTCAGATATTACTTTGGGTATCTCCACTTGTATTTTAACATACATATCCCCTATATTATTACTTTGAAATTGTGGAACTCCTTTTCCTCTTATTATAAACGTTTGTTCTGGTTGAGTTCCATTTGGGATTTTTAATTTCGCCATAGTATCATCCAGTGTTTTAACATCTATTGTAGTTCCTAAAATTGCTTCTAAATATGATATTTTTTTAGTTGTATGTATATTTGAGTCAATAAGTTTAAATTCATTTGGAATTTGAACCTATATATCTATGTGTAAATCCCCATTTATATCCTATTCGTTTCCTCCACCTCTAACAGTTAGAGTCATTCCATTTTTTGTTCCCCTTGGTATTGTTATTTCAATTTTTTCTAACGTAGTTTCAAATCCTGTTCCATGGCAATATGAGCAGTTTGTTTCTATAATGTTTCCTTTCCCTTTGCATTTAGGGCATGTTTCACTTACAATAACATTTCCCATTGGTATTTGCTTTTTAGTTTGTATAACTCCAAAACCATGACACAATTCACAAATTTTTGTTTTGCCATCTTTTGCACCAGTACCTTGACAATGTGAACATTTTTTTGCTTTTTTATATTCTATATTTGTTGTTTTATCAGTTAACGTATCTTTTAGAGACAAAGTAAATTTTAATCGTATATCACTTCCTCTAACCTTTTGTTGATTACCACCAAATCCCATGTTAGCTTGAGTATTAAAAAATCCAATATCTTCAAAAGGATTTCTACTATTACCAAAAAATCCCTGAAAGAAATCGTTAAACATACTACCAGAACCACTTTGCTAACTTGTATTACCAAATGGATTTGTTTCTGAACCAAAAGAATCATAATTTTTTCGTTTGTCTTTATCAGATAATACTTCATACTATTCTGCTATTTCTTTAAATTTTCTTTCCTATTCTTCTTTATTCTAATTCTTTTGTGTATCAGGATGATATTGTTTAACTAATTTTTTATACTATTGCTTTATTTCCTAATCACTCTATGATTTACTTACCCCTAAAACATCATAAAAATTCATATTCATTACCCCACCTTACTTTCTGTTATTTCTAATAAGAAATAAATTCAAATCTATCTATTTTTAAAATTTTATGAGATTCTAATTTTTCTGTTATATAAATAGGAATTGCTAATTGGAGTGTCAATATATTTGAATGTTTTAGAAAATATGACCATATTTGATTTGGAAATACACCACTAACTAAATCAATATTATGCTCATCTATTTTTTGCTTCAACTGTTTATATGCCTAATACATATCTGCTTCAAAATCAATCTATTCATTTATTACAACAATATTCTTATCTGTTCCTTTTTTAATAATAAAATTAGGTTCTGGCAAATTAAAAATTATTTCTTTTAGTTTTTCTAATACATCAGTCTACATGGGTTTATTACTAATCCATAATACTTTAATAGACGTTTTCATTATTCAGTTTCTTCTCCTTTCAATTCTTCAAAATCTTCATCAGTCAATTCTTTTAATGTTTCTTTATCTAATAGTTTTTCATATGATACTTCATAAACAGTCTTTGGAATCCAATTGTTATATGTTTTATTTTCTATTGCAGATACAACTTCTTCAAATGACTATTCCCACAATTCCTATAAAATATTAGAAGGAAACAATACTAAAGTTTTATTGTTATTTACATCATACACAGTATAATCTTCGTCTTTAATTTTCTTCTTTTTTAAATTATTCAAATTAAATAGCATAAATAATTCCTTTTCTGTTACTCTAATTGTTTTAACATCCTACTTATTTTCCATGTTCAAATCTCCTTTTTTATTTTTAATTTAATTGAAATCCTTTAATGTAAATTTTCTTACATCTGTATATCTTACAATTTCCCAGCAATTTGATTTTATAGTTTTTTCATATGTATTAATTAAGTTAACAACTTTTTGATACAATTTAACTTTCAATTCTCCAGAACCATTGTTAAAATCAAATTCTTCCAAATCCCAAACAACATTGTAATTACCAACTTTTCTGTATTTACTTTTAAATTCTTCAAAATTAATTTCTTTAAGAGTTTCAGTTGTAAAAGGTATCCCCATATAACATCACCCCATTCAGAATTTTTTATTTCGTTAGACAAGTATACCATATTTTTTTAGTTTTGTCAAGAAAAAAAAAACCACCATTTGGTGGTTTTCAATTTATTTAATAAATCAAAGTTCTACCCAATCTAAAAAAACACCTTTTACTTTATCATTTCTGCAGTACAAAATAGGATTGGGAATTTCATATTCTTTAAAAAAGTCTTCTAATTCTTTCTCTGACATGTTTTCAAATACAAGTTTTTTATAATCAGATTCATCAATCTGAATAAATAATTCTTCTTTTAAAGAATTTATTGGTACGTATTGCCTGAAAAACACAGGTGTATCATTATAAAATAAATTACAATCATTTTCCATTTCATCAATACCATAAATGGAATCAGTGTTTGAATTAAGTATGTGTTTTTTGATTAAATTATCAGCATCTTCAAATACATCTTTTAATATAGTCCTTTTAGAACCTCTAACAAAATATTTCTCTGTTATTTTAAAAGCATATGAACACTTATATTTATTTGCTCCTATCTCCAAAAATATGTCTACATCAGAAATATTATACATTTTATTTAATGCTATTATTTCAGAATATAAATCTATAAAATTTAAATTTGCATTAAGGGAATAAATTAGTTTATCATTAACAATTTGTTTATATTTACTTAAAACCTATGAATTACCATCAGCAAATATAGCAAGAAAAAACGTACTTTTATTTCTTCCATCAATATCTTCAAAAACAATGTTTAGTACATCATAACCATCTTCATCAGTAGTTACATCAAAAATAAAATTTCTATACCCATTTAAGTTCACAAACTCAAATTCATCAATTCTAATAATCATTTTCAATTGCTCCTTTCTTCTTTTTCAAAATTAAATAATGTTAAACCCTCTTCTACTGCATCTTTGTTTAATTCTTCTCGTAATTCTTCTATAATAGGCATAAGATTTGTAAATTGTTCAAGTTTCATAAGAATATGTTTATTAAATATTTCCTAAAAATCTATTTTAATATAATTAAGAGTTTCAATATATGAAATTAAATCTTCTACCTTATCCATTGGATACGAAATATTTATTTTTTGAATTGTTAATTTTTTCTTGGTAAATTTGAAAATATTATTCTATTCATTGTACATCACATTATTACGTTCTTTATATATTTTAATTGGTAATATCAATAATTTATCAGTAATGTATTCTGGTACTTGTAGACCAATTTTTTTAGCAAATATAAGACCTCTGACATGATATGGTATAACTTTATAATCTTCATAATTGTTTTTACTTATTGATTTTGTTTCCCCAAGAGTGATAAAATCTTTTGTATTTTTAATAATCTTAAAAGCATCTAAAATATTTTCTCTTGTAATTGTTTCCATTAATGCTTTTCTAAACAAATCAGTTAAAATTATTTTCTAAAAGTCTGGTGTATCTGTTCTAACTAATTCTACACCGTGCATGATTTCCTTATCATCAAATCCAATTCCATAATATCTTTTCTTTACTCCAAAAAATCTAACCTTTTTGAATATCTTATCTATATCAGTTTTTAAATAATTTTTATATTGTTTATCTTCAATATTTATAAAATAATACCTAATACGTTGAAGTATTGAACTATTTACATACTCCTTCTATAACTTCTATTCATTCTCAATACTTTTTTGATCTGTTAATTGTGATATATTATTATCTGAAAAGAATACTGAATCAGTATCACCATAAATAATTTCTTTATTATCTTTACGTAATTTATCAATCTAAAACTATAACATAAATCTCTAACCCTATGTAACACTTTCTGCAACTCTTATATTAAACAATGGAGAATATTTAAACCCTAAAACCCCATACATACTATTCAATACAATCTTATAATTCCATTGCTTAAGATAGTATTCTTGTTTACTTGGATCATCATCAGCCTATTCTTTGTATAATTTTTTATTTCTGATTCTTTCTGTAATTAACATATTAACTGTTTTAGGGATAACACCTTCCATTTCAAGGGAAAACCCAATTCTCTTAACTTCTCTTCGTTCTTCTTCTGGCTTATCCATATAATATAATTCAGTAAAATCTATAAATGGTAAACCTTGCTTTTCATATTCATCAACTTGCTCATTTAATATAAGGGTTTCTGGTGAAATATTGAATGTTCTAATTACGTTTGGATATAGACTTTCATAATCTAATACTATGACATTATTATAAAATTTATCTGCTGGTTCTAATACAGTTGCACCTTGAAAAGATGTATCCATATTATTTGAATCTAATACATTTGAAGGAATAACAACACCATTATTTATGGTTGTGTGATAAATCATCTATTCAACTGTATTAGACATATGAATAAGTTTACCTAATGGTATTTTTGCAAATTCTTGTAATTGGCATAACATTTTAAGCAATGAATTTTTCTTTTCTAATTCTTGAATAATTTCTACATCTTTGAAAATATAGGCAATAAAGTCTTTGAAATTAGATAAATACTTCATAAAGCCTTTCTTTTCTGTTTTACCACCTAATCCTTCATATTTCTACACATAATCTAAACCATATGATTGCGGTGTCTACATCTAAAACTTTTTATAAATCTACATGTAATCTATTAGTTCTATTCCTGGCATTTGTACAATCCAATCTGTTTCTGAGTTAAACATTCTTTTTGCATAACAACCAATTTTATCTATTAGAGAGAACATTCTTTCTGTTGAATTTTCATCTATATCAATATTACTTGAAAGTTTGTAATATCTATTTATAATATATGGCATATCAAAGTTATTGCTATACCAACCTGAAATAATTTCAGGTCTTAATCTTTTCATTAATTTATCAAAATAAACTAATAAATCTTCTTCTGTTTTATAAAACAAATATGTTTGCTTTTCATTATGATTGTAAATAGTATTAGTTTTTAATTTTTGTACATATTCTTCTGTATTCCCTTTTGGTAATAATATTAACTAAATATACATATCTTCTATATTATCATAGATTGTGATAGATATGATAGGAAATTTCTATTCTTCAACTGCTTTGTCAAAATTAGATGATTCTTCGGAATCATCTGTTAACACATTACTAAAATTATCTATTTCTATATCTAAGTACCAAATTCTTTTATTACTATTATCAATAACAATATTTGGGTCTGTTAGCATACAATACTTTACTATATTTTGACCAAACTATTGTATTTGATTTTCTTTTAACATTTTATTGAATGTATTGTAATATTTTGAAGTATACATATTATACTGTATTCCCAACAAGTTATCTCCAAATATACTTTTACATCCTCTAATTATTTTAACATTTTTTTTAATGTAATCATTACCTTTGCCTGATTCAACAAAAGATGCAAATACCAAATCTCTCTAAATACTTGAATCTGATTCTTTTACATATGTAATTAAATCAAGATTCAAACGTTCAAAGTCTGAATCTTGATGTGTTTTATAATATACAGTAGAAAAATAAGTCCAAAAATGTGTTATGGTAAGTTTGTTATTACTTTTACTAACCATTTTTAATACTCCTTATACCTTAAATAGTGTCTTTCAAATTAATAATTTCAATATGGTCAAATTTAAAAATTCTTTTACCATCTTTTGCTTCTGCTGGAACACTAATTACAACAAAGAATCTTTCCAACTCACTATTTTTTAGCATAGCAGAGTTATTTACCAATTTAATCCACAATTGTGCTGGAAATACCCCACCAAGAATTTGTGCATCAACTTCAGTAACAAGCTTAAGTAGATTATGCAATGCAGTTTTCCCATCTGAATCAAATACAACATTTTTTGAAATTACTTCTATTTCATCATTTACTTCTTTTTTTAATTCTTCAATTGCCTCATTGTCTAACTGATGTTGTGAAACCCAAAGTACTTTTTTCATTCACATCACTCCTTCTTTTCTTTTTTCTTTTACACACATAGTATACCATAAAAAAAGTAATTTGTCAAGTAGTTATTTTTTTCTTTTTTTCTCTTAGCTCTATTAAGACTTTTATCTTTTTATACAAGTCTAAAATTTTGGTATTTAATAATTCAAGTTTTTGTTCTAATATATTTTCAGGATTATCCATTTTTAACACCTCTATTATTTGTTTAACTTTTAAACCCCTCGATTTCGAGGGGTTTAGAGTATGATATCACTTTCTATTTCATTACCCCATGAAGCCCAGCCTTCTACTTTTTCTCTTGCAAATAATTCTATTCTTGGTAAATCACCAAATAATTCTACAATTTTATTTCTAACTTCATCTGGTTTTTTGCTATGTTCTCTTCTTGGGGAAATTATAACAGAAGAAACTTTATTACTAATTGGCTTTAATTGACCTTTCATACCCATTAAACATATTTCACAATTACTTTTTGCATAATATCCTACACCAAAAAATGGTTTACCATTTTTAGAATTAGTTTTAATCCAACTAAATCCTAATGTACGGTATCTAAAACCCCAATAGTCAAATAATTTAATTTGTTCATCTAAATAAGGAAATGTACACCAAAGAAATAATACACAATTTTCTTCTGCTAAATTAGAAATAGGAAGAGATTTAATCTCTTCCATAGTCATTAAACTATATTTATTAAAAACGCCACCACCAAAACGAGTATTTATATTATTTCTACTATTATATTTCCATGGCGGATCAGCATAAATTATATTATATTTATTCATTTTTAAACCTCTCTTTTTTAATTAACAAACCTATCGTAAAAATTTTAATATATCTATTTCATCAATGATTTTATACTTTGAAAATAATTTATTTTTCTAAAAGTCTTTTAATAAATTAGAAAAAAACTCAGTTCTAAAACTATATTTATGTTTATATTCTATATAAGTGTTAAACAAACTATTCATATCAGCTATCTAATTCATATTTATCATTTCTACTACATTATCAAAATTTATTAAATTTGTCATTTTATAATTTATCTACATTGTATTGATATTTTGCAAAATAATCTTATCTATATTGCTCAAAGTATCTTTATTCTATTCAAAATATAAATTTAAAGATTCAATAAATTGTTTTTGAGAATGTGTAGGATTGAATAACTATTTATATTGATTGTAAAACTATAACTATTTTTTCTATCCTATTCCCTTAATTCCTTTTATATTATCACTTTTATCTCCAGATATAATTTTTTCAAATAAAAAATAATCCTAATGAAATGTTTTTTCATCTTTAATATATACATTATGATAATTAAATTTAGTCTATAATCTTTTTTTAATTATATCATATATTACAATATTTAAATCTGATTTATCAGATAATAATTGTCTAAAATCTGAATCTGTACTAAATATAACATGTATTACTTCTTCTTTGTTATCAATAAAATGTTTATTATATTTTTCAATAAAATATCTAATCTAAAAATCTCCTTCTGTATAATAAACATTTACAAAATTTATTTTTTTCTATGATGCTTTTAATATTTCTTGCACCTATTCCATATTGTATCTGAATGTTTCTCTTTTATCCATCATATCTTTATCATTTTCATCAAAATCTAATCCTAAAAATTTATTGTTTCTATTCTATTTATATTCTTTATATATTTCTTTATGCTAAGAACTCCTACCTCTTTCAAAAAATAAATTATAATACACTCTATCTTTACCAAATTCTTTTTCATATCTTAATATAACATCCTATATATAAGATATAACTCTAACTATTGTACCAATATCTTTTGAATCAGAATTTTGTAGAGTGTTATAATGTGTTGCAAATTCTCTAATAAATATATTGTTTCCATCTAAATATAATACTATTTTTGGATTTTTTAATCCATATTTTTTAAAATATGATTTTGGTAGGACTACATCATTCTACATTGTATTATAAACCCCCATTCGGATTTTTAATTTTTCAATTATACCATAAAAAAAGTGATTTGTCAAGTCCAAATAAAAACCCCCAATCAAGGGGGTTATAATATTTTTATTTTTTCAATACCAATAGTGTTTTAACCTTGGGCATTGAATGATAACATATTCTATATCAAATCCAAACAAAATTGAACCTGTATAATCAGATAAAGAATATTGCAAACTATAGTTTTTAATTCTTGTAAATGTTCCATCAATAGTATAATTAAGAGTATACTCATTTATAACTAAATGATATATATTATAATTTGTATTTAAATTGGTAAAACTTTTGTTTATAATAGTATTAAATATACTACTATGTTCTAAACTATTTGTATTTATTAGTGAATAATTTGTTATTATTGGTAAACTCTTAGATTTTATAATGTTATAATTTGTTAAATAACTAAGATTTTCTAAAGACATTTGCAATATATAAAAGGTGCTAAAATTTTTAGTTATAATTGAAACAATATTATAACTCGTGTTTAAATTAGTAAAACTTTTGTTTATAATAGTATTAAATATTGCATTATACAATTTATTATTTGTTATTATAATGTTAAAACTGCTTAAAAATTCTAACTAATCAGATTCCTATTGTATAATATATGTCTAATTTAGTTCAATTTGTTTATCAATAATTATATTAAATAGACTATTTATCTAACTATAGTCAATATTATTTATCAATTTGAAATCCTAAGTAACATTTGTGCCACTTTTAAGTTTAATTATATTATAATTTGTTATAAATTCCAACTAATCAGATTCCTATTGTATACTATAGTTCAAAGAATAATTATTAAAATTACTATTTATTACTGTATATAATATAGAAAAACTATCTAAAATTAAAGTACTTAATCCATAATTCTAAATAAAAGTTAATTCATTTTTCATTTGAATTTCTAAGTTGTAATTAGTGTTCCAATGTATATTATAAAACACATCATATTTTTCTGTATGATCTAAACCACCATAACCACCAAAAGATAATCCCTAACTCTGTGTGCCACAACCTGCTAACCCTTGTCTTCCAGTAATAAGATTTCCAGTATTAGACCAAACAGTACCATCAAATTTTTCTGTATTAGTTAAATCAGAAAGACCACCAAAGGATAAACCCTAACTCTGTGTACCACACCCTGCTAATCTCCATCTCCCAGTAATAAGATTTCCAGTATTAGACCAAACAGTACCATCAAATTGTTCTGTATTATTTAAACCACCACTACCACCAAATGATAACCCCTAACTCTGT
>Ga0208195_1001423_pt1 | contig 26229 bp, 20 predicted proteins | sample AD_UKC077_MetaG_FD_184441 | JGI IMG/M metagenome (GOLD analysis project Ga0208195, IMG submission 184441) | Active sludge microbial communities of municipal wastewater-treating anaerobic digesters from USA - AD_UKC077_MetaG (SPAdes) (version 2) | ecosystem: Engineered > Bioreactor > Anaerobic >...
TCTACCATTTGGTTTTTCCGGCAAAATACCGGCGTGCAGTATTCGACGAGCACGTGGATGAAGTAATGAAAGATGTATGCATGGAGATTGAGAAACGCTACCAGATGAAATTCCTGGAGATGGGCACGGATCAGGATCACGTGCACTTTCTCGTGCAATCGGTTCCAACGTATAGTGTAACGAGAACGGTATCAAATATCAAAAGCTTCACCGAATTGCCTCACATTAAATCTTACCAAAGAGCTTATGAAAAAGGGATCATTGACTCATAATTAGATATTACCGAACACCTGTTTTTTATAAGGAGGTTCACCATGAGTCCGCGATCCAAAAGAGAGTATACGGAGGCTGTCCATAAACGGTATAAGCATGCCTCCCGTTCCGAGAAAAAGGTCATCCTCGATGAGTTCTGCGCCACAACGGGATATAACCGGAAGTATGCCATAATACTTCTCAAGGGTTTCAAGCGATTCAAGAAGCCTGTACGGAAGAAGCGGGGGCCAAAACCGCTTTACCAAAACGATGAGATTATCAAACCCCTAAAGAAGATATGGCTTTCCGCAAACCTTCCATGTTCCAAGAGGCTGAAGGCGATTCTTCCCCTATGGCTGCCCGGATACCATGAGCGGTTCGGGATACTTCCCCTGGATGTCGTTCAGGCCTTGCACCGTATCTCTGCCGCTACGATCGACAGGATTTTGAAACCGGTTCGGGCCCGATACGGGAAACGCGGGAGGTCCACTACCAAACCGGGAACCCTCCTGAGAAAACAGATACCCATTGCCACCAACCAGTGGGACGAAACCCGTCCAGGATTCTTAGAGGCTGACATGGTTGCTCACTGTGGAGAGACGACAGCAGGAACCTATGTCTCCACACTCGACCTGGTAGATATTGCTACCGGCTGGACTGAACAGCGGTCTGTCTGGGGGAAGGGAGAACGGGGAGTGCTGGAACAGATCACCGATGTGGAATCCTCGATGCCTTTCCCGATCCTTGGGTTTGACTGTGATAACGGATCGGAGTTTCTGAACTACCACCTTCTCCGACACTTCACCGAGAGAACAAAGCCTGTTTCCTTTACTCGAAGCATAAGCGTACCATAAGGACGACAATGCTCACGTCGAGCAGAAGAACTGGACTCATGTACGGCAATGGCTCGGATACGATAGGTTTGATAATCCTTCATGTGTTGATCTCTTAAATGACCTCTACCGGAATGAGTGGAGGCTCTTCCATAACTTCTTCTGTCCTTCGGTGAAGCTTATTGCGAAAGAGAGGATCGGGTCAAAGACCATCAAGCGCCATGACAGTCCGAAGACGCCGTATCAGAGAGTCATCGCATCCCCCCATATCTCTGAGTCGATAAAACGATCACTGACAAAAGAGCTTGAAACGTTGAACCCTTTTGTGTTACGAGAAACCATGGAGGCAAAGCTAAAAAAAATCTTCACTGCTCTCCACCTTGGGTAAGATTTATTATGAGTCAATGTTACCCATCCTGACCATCGCTTCGGTAAGATTTAATTATGAGGCAACTGGGCATGCGATTGTTTCGATTAGTAGTAATACTGTGCAAACTAAGGTGGCATGGAAAAAACTATATGTTGGTTGCCTGTTTCTATATCTTAAAACACCACCCAAATCTATCTGGTCGTTCTCCATATTGAATTCCGGTAATTTCATCGTACAGGCTCTGGGCAGCCGGGCCTATTTTGCCGCTGTTAATGACCACGTTAACATCGCCATGGCGGATTTCTCCCACCGGGGAAATGACTGCAGCTGTTCCAGTACCGAAGCACTCTTGCATTGCCCCAGACTTTGCCGTTTCAATGACCTCGTCAATGGATATGCGCCGCTCTGACACCTTTTTCCCTCTATCTTTCCAGAGATGAATGACTGTCTGACGCGTTATACCATCCAGAACGCTTCCTTCAAGGGGAGGTGTAACAAGCTCCTCGTCGATCACAAAACAAATATTCATGGTGCCCACTTCTTCTATATATTTTCTTTCGATACCATCAAGCCAAAGTACCTGAGTAAATCCCTTGCGTTTTGCTTCTTCTCCGGGGTAAAGGCTAGCTGCATAGTTTGCCGGTGTTTTAGCCATACCAAGTCCTCCACGAACGGCCCGAACAAATTCGCCTGAGGTAATCAATTTAACAGGATTAATGCCCTCTTTATAATATGCACCGACAGGGGATGTGATAATCATGAAACGGTATTTTTCAGAAACCCTTACGCCAAGGAAATTGTCCATTGCAATAATGAAAGGGCGGATATAGAGTGAATAGCCTTTTTTTCTGGGTACCCAACCCCGGTCAAGAAGGAGAAGCTCTTTTAAGCTACTTATGAAGGTTTCAAAACCTATATCAGGTATGCAAAGGCGTTCTGATGACCTCAGCATCCTTGCATGATATTTATCAGGACGAAAAACCTTTATTTCTCCACCGTGGCCATAGAATGCCTTAAGGCCTTCAAAAATCGCCTGGCCGTAATGGAACGTACACAGGGCAGGGTATATCTCCATGGGCCCGTATGGAACAATCTTTGGACTCAACCACCTTCCATTGTCATAATCCATAAGCACCATATGGTCTGAAAGAATCTCGCCAAACTGTAGTCTGTCAAAGTCCACACTCTGCAATCTGCTTTTGTCAATTTTTGTGATCTCGATCTTCACTGATCCTCCTCCTTCGACGGCTCTTGCCTGAAAAATATTCTATCAAACCATCTCTGTAATTTCAATTACCTCGTGTATCTAACCTTTTGCAACTCATATGTTTTTATGGTACTCTTATGGACATCATGGTCATCTCCATTTCAAACCAGAAAGGTGGCGTTGGCAAAACAACAACTGCGGTTAACCTGTCAGCATCCATAGCAGTTGCAGAGCGAAGAACCTTGTTGGTTGACATTGATCCTCAGTGTAATGCCACATCAGGCTTTGGTATCTCCTATAACAGGCTCGATGCAAGCCTTTACCATGTCCTTATTGGCGAAAAAAGCATTAAGGATGTTATTCGAAAAACAATGATTCCTTTTCTTGATATCATTCCTTCACATCCGGACCTTATAGGATGCGAAATTGAACTCCTCGAAGCTGAAGAAAGGGAATTTATTCTACGCAAGGCGCTTGATGAAATAATCACGGATTACGATTTTATTTTCATTGATTGTCCACCCTCATTAGGTCTTCTGACCATCAATGCACTCGCTGCATCTGATTATGTCATCATACCACTTCAATGCGAATATTTTGCCTTAGAGGGACTTGCTCTGCTTCAACGAACAATTTCCATTATTAAGAAACGATTGAATCCAAAACTGGATACCCTGGGAATTCTTCTCACAATGTTCGATAGAAGAAACAACCTCTCTTTCCGTGTGTGGGAAGAAGTCAATAAATGTTTTGTTGACGGCGTCTTTAAAACAGTTATTCCAAGAAATGTGAAGCTTAGCGAATCACCAAGCTATGGAAAACCGGTGATACTTTATGATATAAGTTCACGAGGGGCAGAAAGCTACCTTGAACTTGCCTCAGAAATACTGGAAAAAAGAGGGTAAATGTTAAAGAAGGATCCATTAGGGAGAGGTCTGTCGGCAATACTCCAGGACGTAGAAGAAAGAGGTTCTTCAAGACTAATACCGATCGAACAGATTATTCCAAATCCTGAGCAACCCAGAATTGCCATGCGGGAAGAGACTATACTGGAGCTTGCAACATCGATTCAGGAAAAGGGCTTACTCCAACCAATCTTACTTCGCAGAAAAGATGGTAAATACGAGATAATTGCTGGGGAACGGCGTTATCGCGCTTCACTCAAGGCCGGTCTCAAAGAAGTACCTGCCATCATTAAAGATGTTGACGATAAGGAAGCACTGGAACTCGCCCTTACTGAGAACCTTCAAAGGGAAGATCTGAACCCTGTTGAAGTTGCTATGGTGTACGAAAAATTTCTTAAAGAGTTCGATTACACCCAGGAGGATCTGGCAAAAAAAATTGGAATTGATAGGAGCTCTATTTCCAATTTTATCAGGCTTTTGAAGCTTCCTGAATGGATCAAAGATTTGATGCGTAATGGCAAGCTGACTCAGGGCCATGGTAGGGTTCTCACATCCCTCAAGAGTGAAAGAGAGCAAAAAAGGTTTGTCGATAGAGTTCTCAAAGAAGGTATATCTGTGAGGGAACTGGAAAGGGAAGTCAAAAAGAAAAAAGCCCAACGGAATTCTTCTTTTACTTTTGTGGAAGAGACGCTCCGGGACGTGCTAAAAACAAAGGTAAACATTACGTACCGGAAAAATAAAGGTAAGATTATTATAGAGTTTTACTCAAAAGATGACCTTGAAAGAATCATGTCAATATTTTCTGAAAAAGATGAATAAAAAGGTTTGCAAATTTTTTTAAGCTGTGTTAGAAAACTATGTGAAATAATTCTTTTGACCAAAAAAGGAGTAGCGAATGATAGAGTTCAATATTACGCTCCTCATTCAGTTTGTTAACCTTCTAGTATTGTTGTTCCTCCTGAATTTTCTCCTATTCAAACCTGTTCTAAAGGCAATTAATAAGCGCGAGAAAACTCTTGGTTCACTTTCTGACAGAGTAGAGGATACAAAGCAGGAAGCCGCAAAGTTTGAGCGGGAATATATTGACGGAACAGCAGAACGCAAAAAACCCATATTAGATGGAAAAGAATCTACCCTTGCCGAGGCCCGGCAGACGTCTTTGAGCCTTATTGAAACAGCGCGGGCAGAACTATCACAAGAACTTGCAAAGGTGAAGACCGAGATTGAAAGGCAAAGCAAGAGCATTTCTGAAGCTCTGAAGGGCGATGTAGAAAAGCTTTCCACTGAAGTTGCAGAAAAGATATTGAAAAGGAGTGTCTAATGTCCGCAGATTCAGGGTCTTGGTTGGATTGGGCATTTAAGATTTTTAATTTCGCAGTCCTTGTGGCCATACTGGTAAAATTTGCAGGTAAACCTTTGATGAATTTCCTTCGGTCGAGGAGCGCCGGGGTACAGGCAAAACTCGACGAAACTGACAGGCTGTATAAGGAAGCTGAGGCTCTGAGAAACGAATACCAGGCACGACTGTCAAAGCTTGATGGAGAGATTGAAGATTTCAAGAAGACAGTCCAAGAAGATACGGATAAAGAAAAGAAGAAGATACTTACTGAAGCGACTGAGTTTGCAAATAGAATCAGGGAACAGGCAAATATCACCTATCAACAGGAACTGCGCGAAATGACGGCCAAGATTAAGGAAGAGATTGCAAAGCTTACCATGGCCCGCGCCGAAAAGCTCATTATTGAGAAATATAACGCCAAGGATCATGAGCAGATAGTGGATGAATTCATAGAAAAACTAAGGAGTTTAAATTGATACGACAGTCCATCGCGAAAAGATATGCGAAAGGCCTATTCGCAGTTGGAGAGAAAGACGGTCAGTATAAAGGTTACTTAGTAGAATTAGAAAATATTCTGGATCTTTTTGAAAAGGAGCAACGCTTGAAAAAGGCTCTCATGCTTCCGCTCCTCGAGGTACAAAAGAGAAAAGAACTCCTGAGCGATACCATGAGGATTTCCGGCACGTCCCTTCCCCTCGCAAATATGCTAACCATACTCCTGGAAAAAAACCGGATGAGCTATCTTCCTATTATAAAGGATGTCTATAGCGATCTTGTCGATGATAAAGAAGACAGGGCACGGGGTATTGTATGGACTGCTTTTCCCCTCGACCCAGCCCAGCTAAAGAGAATCGAAGAAGCCCTTCAAACGAGGTTGCAAAAGAAAGAAGTCATTCTCTCCACAATTGAGGATAAAAGCCTCATTGGTGGAGTTAAAGTGGCAGTGAAAGGAACCATAATCGATGGTAGTGTAAAAAAACAACTGGAAATCTTGAAGGAAAATATTTTGAAGGAGTAACGTATATGGAGATTAAGGCAGACGAGATAAGCAGGATTATTGAACAGAAGATATCGGGCTTTGAAAGGGAGGTCAACCTTCAGGAAACGGGTGTTATTATCTCCATTGGTGACGGTATCGCAAGAATTTACGGCCTTGAAAACTCGATGGCCGGGGAGTTGCTTGAATTCCCACAAAACATTACCGGTATGGTACTTAACCTTGAAGAAGACAACATAGGCGCCGTCGTTTTTGGCGAAGATTACAAAATCAAAGAGGGTGACATTGTCAAAAGAACAGGGAGAATTGCACAGGTTCCTGTTGGTGAAGCCATTATAGGAAGAGTTGTCGACGCCCTTGGCAACCCTATTGATGGCAAAGGGCCCATTGAAGCAAAAGAATTCAGGAATGTAGAACAGACAGCTCCTGGAGTCGTTGTCCGACAGCCTGTGAAAGAACCTATACAGACTGGCATAAAGGCAATTGACGCCATGATTCCTATTGGAAGGGGCCAGAGGGAATTGATAATTGGCGACAGGGGAACGGGTAAATCTGTCATTGCCATAGATACAATCATCAATCAGAAAGGTGCAGATGTTTTCTGCATATATGTTGCAATAGGCCAAAAGCGCTCTTCAGTTGCACGCCTGGTAGACCTGCTTACAACATATGGAGCAATGGAGTACACCACTGTTATTGCAGCAACTGCAAGTGACCCTGCGCCTCTTCAATATCTTGCTCCCTTTGCAGGAACATCGATAGGTGAGTACTTCCGAGATACTGGAAGACATGCACTTATTGTGTATGATGATTTGTCAAAACATGCCGTCGCATACCGCCAATTGTCGCTCCTACTCAGACGTCCTCCAGCGAGGGAAGCGTACCCCGGAGATATTTTCTATCTTCACTCACGACTTCTTGAAAGGTCTGCAAAATGGGATGATGCCCATGGCGGCGGTTCACTGACATCTCTACCCATCATTGAAACACAGGCAGGAGACGTATCAGCATATATCCCAACAAATGTTATTTCTATTACTGATGGACAGATATACCTCGAGCCGGAATTATTTTACGCAGGCGTAAGACCTGCAATCAACGTTGGACTCTCCGTATCGAGGGTTGGAGGTAATGCTCAGATAAAGGCAATGAAACAGGTTGCTGGAAGATTACGGCTTGAACTTGCTCAGTACCGAGAAATGGCTGCCTTTGCAAAATTTGGCAGCGACCTCGATAGAGCTACCCAGCAACTCCTTGCCCGCGGGTCCAGATTGACCGAGCTTCTGAAACAGGGTCAGTATGTGCCAATTCCTGTCGAGAAACAGGTGGTACTCCTCTATGCAGGAGCACATGGATATATTGACAATTACCCAGAAAGTGCCTTGAAAAAATATGAACAGGAAGTGCTCAGCTATGTGGAAAACAAGCATCCTGACCTTCTGGCTGAGATTAAGGAAAAGGAGCAACTGGACAGCACGATTGAGGACAAACTAACTAGCGCACTGAACAATTTTAAAGAACAATTCGTCTACTAAGGATACACAATGGCTACCCTACGGGACATCAAACGGAAGATCGGTAGTATCAACAGCACTCAAACCATCACAAGGACAATGAAGATGGTTTCAGCGGCAAAGCTGAGAAAAGCCCAGGATGAGCTCGACAAAATAAAGGCTTATGCACTCAAGATGGAAGAACTCGTGAGACGAGTTACCAGGATGTTACCGGTTGACAGCCATCCTCTTTTGACGACACGGGATGAAGTAAAAAAAGTGCTTATTCTTTCAATAGCCTCTGACAGAGGTTTATGTGGTGCTTTTAATGTAAATATAGGCCTTCTGGCAGAGAACTTTACCATACAGAACAGGGATCAGTATGAACGAATAGGGGTTTGGGTTTTTGGAAGAAAAGTAAAGGACTATCTTGCTCGCAGGAAAGTCGACATTTTCAAGGAATGGGTCGATATAAAAAAAGTTGACCAGGAGCTTGTGGAGGCCATAGCATCAGAGCTTGCGCTACTATACATAAATGGAGAATTCGATAAGGTCTATCTCAGTTATACCCATTTTGCATCACCTGTGAAGCAAATTGCAGTCTTTGAAGAGCTGTTGCCCATACAAACGGAAAATGGAGCTGAAACCGAAGCGGCCACCTTTGAGTATCTCTATGAGCCTGATAGGGACGCAATCGTTGAAACACTGCTTCCAAAATATCTCAGTACAAAAATTTACTATGCTCTGGTAGAGTCCCAAACTTCGGAACACGGCGCCAGAATGAGTGCTATGGAAAATGCAACGAGCAACTGCGGTGAGATGGTAAGATATCTAACACTTATATATAATAAACGTAGGCAGGAAAACATCACCAGCGAAATGATGGACATTGTTGGTGGCGCCGAAGCCTTGAGAGGCACATAATTAAGGAGGAGAATAGATGAGCGAGGAAGTAAAAGGAAGGATTGTCCAGGTAATTGGAACGGTAGTTGATATTAGATTCCCATCTGATAACCTCCCTCCAATATATGGAGCAATATACGTTACAAATCCAACAATCAGCGACAAACCGGACAACCTCATCCTTGAAGTTGCCCAGCATGTTGGTGACAGCACAGTCCGGACTATAGCTATGGAGACTACTGATGGTTTGCGTCGAGGCCAGGAAGCTACCTACAAAGGAACACAGATCAGCATCCCCGTGGGCAATCAAATTCTCGGACGGGTATTGAATGTTATCGGGAACCCAGTAGATGGCGGACCTCCCCTGTCAACAGATAAAATGTATCCTATTCACCGGCCTGCCCCTACCCTCACCATGCAGAACACAAAGGTTGAGCTCCTCGAAACAGGCGTTAAAGTGATTGACCTCCTCGAACCATATTCAAAAGGTGGGAAAGTTGGACTTTTTGGCGGCGCAGGTGTGGGTAAAACAGTCGTCATTATGGAGATGATTCACAACATTGCCATGCACCATGGTGGTATTTCCGTTTTTGGAGGCGTAGGCGAAAGAACCCGCGAAGGGAATGACCTTTGGCTTGAAATGAAAGGATCAGGTGTTATTGATAAGACTGCACTCATTTATGGTCAGATGACAGAGGTTCCCGGTGCAAGAGCAAGGATAGGTCTCACCGCTTTGACAGCTGCCGAATATTTCAGGGATGAGGAAGGCCAGGATGTGCTCCTCTTTATCGACAACATATTCCGTTTCACTCAGGCAAATTCAGAAGTGTCTGCACTGCTCGGCAGAATGCCTTCTGCAGTTGGTTATCAGCCAACCCTTGCAACAGACCTTGGAGAGCTCCAAGAGAGAATCACTTCAACGTTAAAAGGCTCAATTACTTCGGTTCAGGCAATCTACGTTCCAGCAGATGACCTCACAGACCCAGCCCCGGCAACAACATTTGCTCATCTCGACGCTACAACAGTTCTTTCACGGCAGATTGCAGAGCTTGGTATCTATCCTGCCGTTGACCCACTCGACTCAACCAGCCGTATCCTTGACCCTACAATCGTTGGGCAAGAACATTATGAATGTGCCCGTGAAGTACAAAGGATACTTCAGAAGTACAAAGACCTTCAGGACATCATTGCAATCCTCGGCATGGATGAGCTCTCTGAAGATGATAAGCTTGTTGTGGCTCGAGCCCGAAAAATCCAAAGATTCCTTTCACAGCCCTTTTTTGTCGCAGAAGCTTTCACCGGACAACCAGGAAGATATGTGGCGCTTAAGGATTCGATCCGGGGCTTTAAAGAAATCTGCCAGGGGCTTCATGACGAACTACCTGAGCAAGCTTTCTACATGGTCGGTACCATCGAAGAAGCAGTTGAGAAAGCTAAAGAGCTTATGGGAGAATAGTAAATGGCTATGCTCAGTCTGGAAATCATCACGCCTGAGAAAATACTCGTTAAAGAAGAAGTCGATATGGTTGAAGCAAATGGCTCTCTCGGTGAATTCGGCATTCTCCCCGGTCATACAGAGCTTCTTACGAGTTTAGAAATTGGCGAGGTAAGGTATATGAAAGACGGAAAAACCTTTACGCTGGCCATGAGCGGAGGCATTGCAGAGGTTGTTAATGATAAGGTAACCCTTCTTCTTGATACAGGAGAACTGGCTGAAACCATTGATGTGGCAAGAGCCCAGATTGCTATGGAGGAAGCACAGGAAAGGCTCAAGGATCTAACAATAGATAGTGCTGAATACCGCAAATATGAACTGGCACTGCTTCGCGCTATAACAAGAATTAAGGTCGCCTCAGCACGGAAACTGTAGAACATACCTGCCACTACCTTCCAGAGTGTTATATGCATACGCATCATATACTGTAGGATCGTACACTGTAATTGATATAGCAGAATAATGTAGCATTGGATGATTACATCCTCTTGTACCCTTCCATCAATGCGTTGCAAAGAATCGTCAATTAAGATAATATTATGGACAAATGATTGGCGATAAAACTCACTTGGAATCACTCAAACAACAATATCCTGAAAAATTCGTCTCTGAGAAGAATATTTTTAAACACATCCAGGCTGGTGACAGAATTTTCATTGGTACAGCATGTGGCGAACCACAATACTTGTCAAAAGCTCTCATCCGTTATGTAGAATCAAATCCCAAAGCGCTTCTCGATGCTGAGGTCCTTCATATCTGGAGTCTCGGGGTAGCCCCCTATACAGACACTAGATTCAAACGAAATTTTCGTCAGAGTGCTTTTTTCATTGGTGAGTATGCTCGCGAAGCAATTAACAGAGGCGAAGGTGATTATTCGCCCATATTTCTTTCTCAAGTGCCAAGGCTTATCAGGAGGGGTATGATTCCCATCGATGTTGCCCTCATCCAGACAACGCCTCCTGACCAACATGGCTTCATGAGTCTCGGGGTGAGCGTTGATATAATTAAGGCTGCTGTTGCAAAGGCATCCCTCGTAATTGCCCAGATCAATAATCGCATGCCTCGTGTTCACGGAGATACATTTCTTCATATCAATGATATTAGCTTTATAATACCTCATAATGAACCCCTCTTAGAGTACGAAACAACAGTACCCAGTGATGTGGCTGAACGGATCGGAAAATACGTTGCCAGTATCGTTGAAGATGGCGATACAATACAGGTGGGTTATGGGTCTACACCAAACGCAATAATAGCAGCGCTTTCCAACAAACATAATCTGGGCGTGCATACTGAATTGTTTTCCCATGGAATCGCAGATCTTATGAAACAAGGGGTAGTGAACAATACCAAGAAACGTATTGACCACAGTAAGACGGTTGCAGCCTTCTGCATGGGCAATAAAGAGACATATGAATTTATTCATGATAATCCTGCTGTCGAATTCAGAACTATAGACTACACAAATAACCCGGCTGTAATCGCAGCGCTTGGAAATATTACAGCAATCAACAGCGCCCTTGAGATAGACCTCACCGGACAAGCAACGGCAGAGTCAATCGGTAAAACTTTTTATAGTGGCATTGGCGGGCACACAGATTTTATGCGCGGGGCAGTACTCACGCCCAACGGCAAGAGCGTCCTTGTTCTGCAATCAACCGCACAAGATGGCACAGTATCGAGGATTGTGCCTTATCTGAGAGAAGGAGCAGGAGTAACTCTTACACGGGGAGACGTACACTATGTTGTAACCGAGTTTGGTATCGCTTATCTCCACGGTAAAAATATTAGAGAGCGAGCTATGGCCCTCATTGCAATTGCCAATCCCAAATTTCAGCCATGGCTCATAGAAGAAGCAAAAAAACAGGCTTTGATTTATAAAGACCAGGCATTTATTTGCGGAAAGGGTGGTGAATACCCTGAAGAGCTCGAGCTCTACAAAACCACACGGTCAGGTTTGAAGATTCTTCTTCGACCAGTACGGATAAGTGACGAACCTCTTTTAAAGAATTTCTACTACTCCTTGTCCGAATCAACGGTATACAAGAGATTCATGTCCCCGCGAAAGGATATGCCTCACGAGAAACTGCAGCAGTTCTTTGTTGTTATTGACTATACAAAAGAAATGGTCATGCTTGCTATTTTGAAACAGAAGGATCAGGAAGTAGTCGCAGGCGTTGGTCAGTACAGGGGGCACGAGGAGAGCCATTCTGCAGAGGTAGCTGTTATGGTCAAGGATGAATATCAGAACCAGGGTATCGGCACAGAACTTCTTGAACACCTAACCATTATCGCACGAAAACAGGGCTTGCTTGGTTTTTCCGCTGAGGTACTCAAAGAGAACAGGATTATGATGCACCTTTTTGAAAAAATGGGTTTTGTCATAAAAAAAGAGGTTTTGCCTGACGCATACACTTTAAGACTCGGCTTTCGAGAAAATTAATTTTTGTGGGAGGGCTCCAATGGTGAAAGTTGTTATTATGCTGTTCTTGGTTGTACTCGTTCTTACTGGATGTTGAGTACCATAATCCCCGGTAGTTTTATCGGGATCCGCGGATCAGTTATTACTCATCCCTCTTTTAATAGAAAAAAGGCGCTTCAAAAGAAGCGCCTTTTTTCTATTTGTCAGAATGTTTTATTACTCAAGCTTTTCTTCACCTACTCTCATACCATAGAAGGATCGGTATACAAAGATCAGTGATATAATGAGAAACACTATACCCAGACCTGTTTTAAGGCCCTGGGAAGTCATGGTCACTGCAATCTCTGTCGCGAGCAGCCCGAAAAGGGTCGTAAACTTAATAACTGGGTTCATTGAAACTGAAGATGTATCCTTGAAGGGGTCTCCAACCGTGTCGCCGACGACTGCAGCTTCATGAAGGGACGTGCCCTTTTCTTTAAGGTCAACCTCAACAATCTTCTTAGCGTTGTCCCAGGCACCACCGGCGTTGGCAAGAAAGATGGCCTGGAAAAGACCGAAAAAGGCAATCGCAATGAGGTACCCGATAAAGAAATACGGGTTGAAGAAAGAGAGGGCCAGAGCGAGGAAAAAAATGACGATGAAGATGTTGATCATCCCTTTCTGCGCGTACTGTGTGCAAATCTTAACAACTTCTTTACTGTCCTCTATAGATGCCTCCGCTTTGTCTAGGTTGATATTCTTTTTAATAAAAACGACTGCCCGGTACGCACCGGTCGTAACCGCCTGTGTTGCGGCGCCTGTAAACCAGTAGATTACTGCCCCACCCATAAGGAGCCCAAGAATTATTTTGGGATTGACAAGACTTAAGTGTGCAATAACATTTCCGTACATGTTTTCAAGGAGTATGATGATGCCAAAGACCATGGTGGTAGCACCAACGACTGCTGTACCGATCAGCACAGGCTTTGCTGTTGCCTTAAACGTGTTGCCTGCCCCATCTGCTTCTTCGAGGTAGTCCTTAGCAACATCAAAATTGGGTTCGAAACCAAACCCCTTCTTTATCTCTTCTTTAACGTTAGGTACGCTCTCTATCCTGGAAAGCTCATATACTGACTGGGCGTTGTCAGCAACTGGGCCATATGAGTCAACAGCGATTGTGATGGGACCCATGCCGAGAAAACCGAAGGCTACAAGGCCGAACGCGAAAACGGGCGCTGCAAAGGTAAATTGAGGAGGCATAATAGCGAGAATTGAGGCGTGCTGAGACACCATATAAGCGATAAACATAAGAAAAAGAATCACAAGTCCTTCCCAGAATGCGGAGAAGTTGCCTGCCACAAAACCTGACAGAATATCTAAGGATGCACCTCCATGCCTGGCAGCACTGACTACTTCCTGGACGTGCCTGGACTTGGTACTGGTAAAGATCTTTGTGAATTCCGGAATCAAAGCACCGGCAATTGTGCCACACGAAATGATTGTGGCAAGTGCCCACCATAAGCCAGGATACTGGGCGTTTTGCTCGCCAAGGAGCATGTAGCTTGCCCAGAAGGTGACAGCGATTGAGATTATCGAAGTAAGCCAAACGAGGTTGGTGAGGGGCTGTTCGAAATCAAATTTTGTTTTTGAGCCATACAAGGAATTGGTGATACCTTTGTTGACGAAGTATGAAACGAGGGCAGTGAGGACCATGAGGATACGCATTGAGAATATCCAGATGATCAGGATTGCTGACATAAGGGGAGTCGTTGCCAATGCAAGGGCGAGAAAGGCAACTAAGGCTACACCGGTTACACCGTATGTTTCGAATCCATCTGCTGTAGGACCAACGCTGTCTCCTGCGTTGTCACCGGTACAGTCGGCAATGACACCGGGGTTCTTGGGGTCATCTTCAGGCAGGTGGAAAACGATCTTCATAAGGTCAGAGCCGATATCGGCAATCTTCGTGAAGACACCACCGGCGATTCTGAGTGCAGAGGCACCGAGGGACTCACCGATAGCAAAACCTATAAAACTTGGACCGACTAGATCTTTTGGAAGGAACACAAGGATACAGATCATGAAGAAAAGCTCAACGCTGATAAGGAGGAGTCCCACGCTCATTCCGGAGGTAAGGGGGATGTTGACAACATCAACGGGCTTCCCTCGAAGGGACGAGAAAGCGGTCCTGGAGTTCGCCCATGTGTTGATGCGCATGCCAAACCATGCTACACCATAAGAACCAAGGATACCAAGAATAGAACATAAAAGGATAATGACCATATTGCCGAATGGTGCATGGCTCAATCCCATGAAATAATAAACCATACAGATCGCGATAAGTACCCAGAGGATGATCAGGAATTTACCCTGCTGGGCTAGATAGGATTTGCATGTTTGCCAGATGATTTCTGATACTTCAAGCATGGCTTTGTGGCACGGAAGATTTTTTGTCTGAGATGCCTGAGTTATCGAGAAGATAAGGCCGATGAAACAAACAAGAATACCGAAATACATGATGGACAAACCGTTCAAACCACCAAAAATCGAAAATTTCACTGTGGAAAGATCCGGTAGTATGATGTCCGCCTCGCCTGCAAAAGCACCAGATACTTGCAGGAGAAGCATCATGCTGAAAAAGGATAGCACTGACACCGGGTGAAACCGTTTTACAACACTCATCTCCAACCTCCTTACAAAAATTTTAATATACTTAAAATACCCTGTAACCCAAGTTTGTTACCTAATTTTCATGTGCTTATTGAAAGATTATTTTATTTTAAAACTTTTTAATCTGCAATGTCAATTAACTTATGAAAAAATTCACAATTAAATTTTGCAATTATTGCTCTGTTTTGAGAGGCCTTGTGTGCTGGGTAAGAAATCTTCACCGTGTCTGAGAATCTTTTAGAATTTAAAATAATCTGCTATCCCGACGCTGAATCACAATCGGCCATTTTTGAATATTTTACATTCCAACACCATCGATGATTGCCCCACAGAAAAGGCAGGCTCCATCTTTGATATTGTATTCGGAAATTGTATAGCCATAGCGGCCGACAACGAGCTTCTTACAGCTCCAGCAGTAGGTATTCTCGCCATCTTCTCCTGGAATGTTTCCTGTGTACACATACCTGAGCCCCTCCTCGAATCCGATCTCGCGCGCCCTCTGGAGTGTCTTTGCAGGCGTTCTCGATACATCGGTCAGCTTGTAAGTCGGATAGAAGGCACTGACATGCCAGGGAGTTTCAGTACCGAGATCGTTCTTAATAAACCGGGTAATGGCTCTAAATTCATCCTCGCTATCATTATATCCGGGAATCACGAGGGTGGTCAGCTCTATCCATATACCAAGGGATCTGAATGTCCTTATGGAAGCAAGAACGTTATCGAGCTCTGCCCCACAGACCTTTTTGTAGAAATCATGGTTAAAACTCTTTAGATCGATGTTTGCCCCGTCAAGGTATGGCCTGATAGTTTTTAATGGTTCTTGCTCAATATAGCCGTTGGTGATAAAGTTGTTGCAGATGCCCTTTTCCTTTGACAGTTTGGCGCAGTCGAGAGCATATTCGAAAAAAATTGTCGGTTCAGTGTAGGTGTAGGAAATACTCTTACAACCTGATTTTAGGGCTCCTTCCACAACTTCCGATGGCGTCATTCTCTGACCATAGATGTGGCCATCATCTTTTCGTATCTGAGAGATTTCATGATTCTGGCAGTGGCGGCACCGAAAATTACAACCCACTGTCGCTATCGAGAATGCTTTGGAACCTGGGTAAAAATGAAAGAGCGGTTTTTTTTCAATAGGGTCAACATGGTGCGAACAGGGAAATCCATAAACAAGGGTGTATAATGTTCCGCCTCTGTTCTCCCGAACTCCACAAATTCCCCTTTTCCCATCATTGATTTCGCAGTGGTGCCGGCAGAGGAAGCAATGGACTTTTTGATTCTCCAGGTTTTCATAAAACAAGGCTTCTTTCATGTCATCTCACCAACAAACCTGACACAATCATCCCACAGTCTTATTTACAAACATGATCTTGATAACATCATCCATGGTCTTCACGGGAAGGAAATTTATTTTCTTCTTAACATACTGCGGTATTTCGACCAATTCCCTCATGTTTTCCTCAGGGAGTATAACTTTTTTAATCCGAGCCCGTAGCGCCGCAAGGGTCTTCTCTTTCAATCCTCCGACGGGGAGAACCCTGCCCCTCAGGGTGATTTCTCCGGTCATGGCTATTTTCCTGCTTAGTGGATGTTTCATAATGGCACTGATCATGGCCACTGCCATAGTGATACCAGCTGATGGACCATCCTTGGGGATCGCGCCCTGGGGGATATGTACGTGCATCTCGAGGGTATCGAAGATATCCTGTTCGATGCCGAGAGCGGCTGCCTTCGACTTAATATAGGTAAGGGCAGCCTGGGCCGACTCTTTCATTACGTCCCCCATGCTGCCAGTGAGCATAAGCTCTTTTTTTCCTTTCCTGCACGATGCCTCTATATACAGGACATCTCCGCCAAATTCGGTCCAGGCCAGACCGCTTGCTATTCCTACAGAATCTACTTCTATCCCTGTTTCAGGAAGGTACTTTGACGGCCCCAGAAAAGAATGAAGATTTTTAAGTGTTACGACCGTCTTTTCTTTTTGACCCTCCGCTATCTTCTTTGCCACCTTTCTGCTAATGGCCGCAATTTCCCTCTCAAGGTTTCTTAGCCCAGCTTCCTGCGTGAAATCTTGTATGATTTTTGTGAGTGCTTTATCTGCAAATTCGATCATAGCAGGAGTGAGGCCATTCTCTGCCAATTGTTTCGGAACAAGGTATTTCTTTGCAATAGCAAGTTTTTCGTTGTCTGTATAACCTGATATATAAATAGTTTCCATCCTGTCTTTCAGGGCTGATGGAATGGTATCTACACGATTTGCGGTTGTAATGAACATAACCTTGGAAAGATCAAAGGGTACATTAAGATAATGGTCGCTGAAGGCATTGTTCTGCTCCGGATCTAAAACCTCAAGGAGGGCGCTTGATGGGTCACCCCGAAAATCTGTGCCAATTTTGTCAATCTCATCCATCATAAAAACAGGATTGTTAGTCCCGGCGGTCTTAATGCCCTGAATAATCCTCCCTGGCATGGAACCCACATAAGTCCTTCTATGGCCTCTTATCTCTGCCTCATCTTTCATTCCACCCAATGAGATTCTCAGAAATTTTCTTCCCAAGGACCGTGCAATAGATTTGCCAAGAGAGGTTTTTCCCACACCGGGAGGACCCACGAAACAGAGAATGGGGCCCTTCATCTCCCCCTTTAACTTCATAACGCTTAAGAACTCAAGAATACGTTCCTTCACTTTGTCGAGATCGTAGTGGTCCTCGTCTAGGATCCTCTTTGCTTTCTTGATATCCAGCCTATCTTTTGTAGATTTGTTCCATGGAAGCTCAATAAGCCACTCAATGTAAGTCCTGAGCATGGTCGATTCAACAGCATCAGGGTGCATCATATCGAGTCGCTCAAGCTGTTTCTTGGTCTCTTTTTCAATATCCTTCGGCATCTTTGCTTTCTTGATCCGCTTTCTGAGGTCCTCCACATCCTCTGAGCGTTCATCGCCTTCACCAAGTTCGGTGCGTATCGCCTTCATCTGCTCTCGCAGAAAGTATTCCCGCTGGCTCTTGGACATTTCCTCCTTGGCCTGGGAAAGAATTTTTGCCTGCATATTGAGGAGTTCTATCTCCTTTCCGAGGATCTCAGAGAGTTTTTTCAGCCTTTCAATAGGATCAACTATTTCCAGGATTTCCTGAGCTTTGTCAACTGCTAGGCCGAGGTTCGCAGCCGCCACATCAGCAAGCTTTCCCGGTTCATCAATGGTATCAAGGACCATCAGAATGTCCGGTGGAACCATCCTGCCCATAGAAACAACCTTTTCCATCTCCTCTTTCACGTACCGCATGAGAGCTTCTATTTCTAAGGTTATTTCCGTTATAATGGGCTCCTCAATTAGCTGAATGCGAACGAGGAATGTAGGCGTTTCCTGAACATATTGTATGATTTTTGCCTTTTTCAGTCCCTGCATCAAAACCTTTACCCTACCATCGGGAAGGCGCAACATCCTCATAATCTGCGATACAACACCGACAGAATAAATCCTGCCAGGAAGGGGATCCTCATCGGTGAGATCTTTTTGAGCCGTCACAAGAATCAACCGGTCTTTCGACAATGATTTCTCAACAGCATTGATCGACATGTCTCTTCCCACAAAGAGGGGAAGGATTACTGAAGGATACATCACCATGTCCCTTACCGGCAACAGGGGAAGAACCTCTGGCGTCGCTTTTATTTCAAGTTCGGTCATTTAGGTTAAGCCTCCGTTTATTACGATCTGAGAAAGGCCTTAAAGGCCCTGTATGTCTCGTAGACATCAAGTTTGCTCGATATCTCAAAAGGAGAGTGCATTGAAAGGATGGGCGTACCACAGTCGATAATGTCCATGCCATATTCGGCAAGGAATTTTGCCACTGTTCCACCTCCTCCTTCGTCAATTTTACCAAGTTCTCCTGTCTGCCAGAGAATACCCTTATTGTTAAAAATCCTTCTTATCTCTGCAACATACTCTGCATGGGCATCGTTCGCTCCAACCTTACCGCCATGACCAGTAAACTTTGTGATACAGAGTCCTCGACCGAGATAGCATGCATTCTGTTTCTCGTGAACATCCTGGAAGGTGGGGTTCATAGCCCCATTGACATCAGCAGAAAGAGCTCTTGACTGAAAGAGCATTTTTCGAATAAGGGCCTCGCTGCAGTTCAGTTTTAATTTTTCACACATCTCATCAATAAAGACGCGAAAAAAGTGTGATCTCATACTTGTGTTGCCCTCTGATCCGATTTCTTCCTTATCCACAAAAATTGCCAGACAAGATCTTTTCGGTTCTAACACCTCAGAAATAGCCTTGAGAAGGGTATACGCACTTACCCGGTCATCCTGACCGTAGGCACCTATCATACTCTTATCAATACCCACATCTCTCGCTTTGAAGGCCGGTACAACCTCTATCTCCGCGCTGACGAAATCTTCTTCCTCAATTCCGTATTTTTCGTGCAAAATATTGAGGATGTATTTTTTCACAGCATCTTTGTCCTCCCCGTTTAAAGGAATGCTTCCGAAAAGAAGGGTCAGCTTTTCACCGTCGATAGCTTCAGATAGCTTCTTCTCATCCTGTGTCTTTCTGGACAGATGGGGGAGAAGATCATCAATAGAAAAAACCGGTTCATCTTCATTTTCTCCGATTACAAGGTTAATCTCTCTACCATCTGGTTTCACGAGAACACCATGGAGGGCAAGAGGAGTGGCAACCCATTGATATTTCTTGATACCTCCATAATAATGTGTTTTAAGAAGCCCTAAACCGACATCCTCGTATAGGGGATTCTGTTTAAGGTCAAGCCTTGGTGCATCTACATGGGCTACAATAATGTTGAAACCATCGGCAAGGCTTTGTGTTCCCTTTACAAATACAATGATTTCCTTGCCCCTGTTGATGCTGTACGCCTTGTCTGCCACCCAGTCCTGGGAGAAGCCAGAAACGGAAAGGATGTCTTGGATAGCGCGCACAGCCTCCCTCTCAGTTTTTGCTTCATCAAGAAACTTTTTGTATCCCTCTGAGAATTCGAATAGGTCGGCTATTTCTGTTTTAGATTTTTTCTTCCAGCCAGATTCATGTTTCATAGGCAATTTTTGTGCCTTAGATTAACAGAAATCAACCCCGGAAGTCAATCCAGCCGACATCAGCCAAGAATTCGTTTAACCAAACCGGACGCACGCAAAAGACTCCACATAGCAGGACGGGCAATGAGGGCCAGAACATTGTTAAGGTCTGCAAAATGTTGTATAGTAGGAATTAATGATAAAGCGAATCGTCATCGGCACAGCAGGCCATATTGACCACGGGAAGACTACCCTCATAAAGGCACTCACAGGCATCGACTGTGACAGGCTGAAAGAAGAAAAGGAAAGGGGCATTACAACAGAGCTTGGATTTGCCCATTACAAATTCGGTGAAGATTTGTTGGTGGGTATTGTTGATGTTCCAGGACATGAAAAGTTTGTGAGGCACATGGTTGCCGGAGCATGGGGTATTGACATGGCCCTCCTTATCGTAGCGGCAGATGAAGGTGTCATGCCTCAGACAAGGGAACATGTTGACATATGTGAACTTCTTGGCCTGAAAAGGGGCATTGTTGCCATCACCAAGAAAGACCTTGTGGATGATGATATGGTTGAGCTTGTGAGGGAAGATATAGAAGATTTCCTCAAAGGCAGGGCTTTTGAGGGTTCACCAATCATTCCTGTATCTTCCACAACAGGTGAGAACATTGATCTTTTAAAAGAGGAAATACGAAAGACAGCAGAGAACATAAACGAGCGTTCCAAAGAAGGTATATTCAGGCTTCCTGTAGACAGGGTCTTTACAATCAAAGGGCTGGGAACAATAATTACGGGAACCTGTATATCGGGTCAGATACGTATCGGGGAGGAGATTGAGATCTATCCTGATCATAGAAGGGCAAGGGTAAAAAATATACAAGCTTATCATGAGAATGTTGCTGAGGCTACAGCAGGACAGAGAGTAGCCCTGAATCTCCAAGGGATTGAGAGGAATGAAATCGAACGAGGAACAATTATAGGCCGCCCAGATACCCTTATGCTCTCAAACAGGATGGATGCGTCTTTCAGGTATTTAAAACTGCCATTCAAACCAATTAAAACAGATTCTGTTCTCAGGTTTCACATTGCTACAACCCAGGAAGAGGTGAGGCTCGTATTGCTTACAAAAGATTTAATTGAGCCGGGAGAAGAACTTTTTGTTCAGTTTGTTTTTGCCCAGCCCATCGTTGCGCTGCCTGATGACAGATATATTCTCAGAGGCTCGTATGCTATCCAAACCATAGGCGGTGGCAGGGTGCTCGATATTATGCCGCGAAAGCATAAAAGATATGCTGATTATCTCAGCTCGACCTGTACAATTCTCTCTGATAACAATTGGGCACAAAAAGCCGAATATCATATCCTGAAAGGTGGCTACGAAGGGGTTAACCAAAATCTTCTTGCTATGGTGTTAGGAAAACATGAACAGTTTGTTGCCGGTATCATTAACTCCCTCATTAGTCAGGGCAAGGTGAAGTTGGTCGGTAAAATCATAATCCATATGGACAGGTTTAAAGAGTACAAAAAAATGACCAGCACTTTTCTGGCAGATTTTCATAAAAAAAACCCCCTGAAAATTGGCGTATCCAAAGAGGAACTGAGAACCAGATTGCCTAAAGTAGATCCATCGGTGTTCCAGGCAGCCCTGGATGAGTTGATGAAAGATGGCTTTCTCGAAGTTGATAAGGACAGAGTTAAGATCAAGTCTGTTGCACGCAACAAGGATAAGGACATCGAAGCCCTGGAAGCACAGATACTGAAAGGACTCCTTCGCCATGGCTTTACCCCTCCAGGCATAAAAGACTTTGCGGTAGAGGTAAGACAGTCCGAAGGAAGACTTCGTGATGTATTGGAACGCCTCATTTTTGAGGGTAAGGCAGTAAAGGTAAAAGGGGATTTATACTTTCACAGTGATGTGATAGAAGATTTAAAAAAGAAGGTTCGATCCTACCTTTCAGAAAAAAAAGAAATGACACCGTCTGAATTCAAGTCAGTCCTTGATCTTTCGCGTAAATACATGATACCTCTTCTGGAATACCTCGATGAAATAAAGGTTACTATCCGCACAGGCGACAAAAGAATTCTAAGAAGCAGTTAATGTAATTAATCGTTCTCAGTTCTCGGTGGCCATTGAGCTGATAACCATTGACAGGTGCCCTTCAGTTGCTTGATCAATACAGATTCCTTCAACTACTTCAGGGTTACAACGCTTTCTGATACCCAGCCTATTCTCCGGCCAAGTACAATGATCTTATACCACCTTTCCCCTTTTTCGTCAGTCGTCTCATCAATGATTCTAACCGTTTCGCCCTGAAAGAGCATTGCAAATCTTGGAGCATTGAGATCTGGGCGGGTCCGTATGTTAGCTGCAAGCTTGTTTATGACAGCATCTCTTACCGGACCCTGGGGCTCTGGTGTTATCAAAGGCGGTTCTTTTTTTTGCACAGGTTCGCGCGGTGGTTTAGGGGTTTCAGCTATTTTAGGCTTTTCAGGCGGAATTATTACTTCCTGCAAAGGTGCTTCCTTTTTTTCCAGTACTGGCACTGGTATTGGCTTCTCTGCCTGTGTATCTGTCATTTCTCTTTGAACTTCTTGTGTACCTCTCCTTGTTTCCACACTCTCTTGCTTGGCTATTTCGGCAACATCACTTTCTTTCTTTTGGAAAAAAACATAACGAAACCCCATAATAATCAAGAGGATCAGAGCGGTAATAACAAGAAGGGCGATAAGTGGCCTCACATACTGACCGTACTGCATGAACCACATCTGCCAGCCTTCCCTGCCCCTTATGCCACCAACCCCTGCCCCCTCCTGTATATGACCAATCTCTGTTCCCCTGTCAAGATTTGAGAGGGCACTTAAGGAAGGCATACCTTCACGTTTTTCTGTTTTCATAAAAGGTAGCGTCTCGCCTTTGCCAGACATAGTATTGATTGCCTTTGACACCTCTTTGAAAGTTATTTTGGCTGAACGGTTTGTATAGCCCACAAGGAGGGCAAGATCTGACAGAGCAATGACTGTTCTTGGAGATCCGCGCGAAAAACGATGGATGATCTCAAGGGAATCATCATCAAATATCTCCCGTCCCTCCTCGAGACCGGCCTTCGCGAGCCTAAACCTGATCATCTCTTTTGTTTCTTCAACACGAAGGGGGATAAAGTAGTAACGAACAGGCAGTCTCTGCCAGAACTCCGGCATTCCTTTGATCGTATTCCAAAGGGCCCGCTGCCCCGAGAGAATAAAGGTGTGGAGGTATTGACCATTGTGGGTAAGATTGATGAGCGTTCTGAGCTCCTGCAAAACATCATGTGCTTCACAGAGCATTTGGGCTTCATCTACAACAATGATGCTTTTACCACCATGCTCATTCGCTTCAAGAAGGGCGTCTCTTAGCATTTTAAGGTTTTTTAGCTTATCTTCATGAGGTTCCGCTTTGGTAATACTACCTGTTATCTGGGCAATCATCTGGGCAGGACTTAAGGCCGGCTGGTCAACAAAGGCGAACCTGAAGGCGTCGCCATACTCATCTTTCATCTCATCGATAAGCTTCAGGAGAATTGTTGTTTTCCCGAGTCCTGCATCCTCTGAAACAATTAGCACTCCCCCCTTATTTGTGTATATGGCGTATTTCAAACGCTCGAGGCATTCGAAATATTGTCCAGTAACACACATCATTTTACTATCCGGTGCAAGAAGGAAAGGGTGCTGGGTTAAACCCCAGTATTCAATGTATTGTTCGCTCATGGTTTACAGTACCTGCATGGAGTATATCCTATTTTTATTGCATCGCTTCGGCTTCTGAAGGTAATTCTGCTTTTATCAGGAATTTTTTTTACGTAAGTACAAGATGGTCTGTGAAGAGTATATGTTCTTTTGTTCCCTATATAAGTTGTTTCTGTATCTTGTCTTTTTTCTTGCCATAAACCCCGGACCTCTTCTACCGCCTTTTGTTGCTGGGCAAGAAGCACATCCTTATATTTCGTGTTTGGTGGTTTTATCATGACTTTTGCATAGCCATGTTTCACAAGTTCTGCGTTCACAAAAATGTTCTTCACAAAAACATAGGCAAGCATTCTGCCGTGACTGTCCTGCTTCTCTGTGTCAAACTCAAGCCTAACCTTCTTCATAAAAACGAGTTTTTTGTTGAACCGTGCTGCCTCTTTTGCAAAAAATTCCGAACCTCCTTCCTTCATATAAAGCTCAGGTGCATTTATACCTATATATCTGACTGTCTCGCCAGATTCGAGCTGCACTGTGTCGCCATCAATAACCTTCTTCACAACATATTCCTTACCAAATAATGGATTAACATATGCTATCGCCAACACAAGGAGTATGGCCGTCATTAATCGGTTCATTTAGCGAGATTCTACAACATTTTTCATGTATGATAAACAACTATTGTCATACACAGGAGTCAATTTTTTGTCTGCCACGATGACGCGATTATTGAGACATGGTTTCATTTACTCCTGTTTTTCTTGTTTTTTTCATTGGTTATGGGTTTAGTAGTTTCTTAAGTTTCCATAAGATAATCACACAGATCAGAGAAAGCCGCTATAACTTCGTCCATATTGCTTGTCAATATAAAAAGCCTCTCAGTCAGGTACTGGAGGTTCTTGTTGAACCGTTTGCTTCATTTACCTTCCGACCAAAGGAAGGATTGGTAATGACAAAAAAACCCTTTTGAAATACAATTTCTACATTGGTAAGGGCAAAATGGTTTTTTCTGAATCTGAGAGTAGTGCTTTGGCATATACGAGCATCAATTTCAAGAAACAGAGTACTCACTTCCCATATACTTTATATGCTGCTCTTGGATATAAATGGAAAGGTTTTTCATAAAATACAGTATAAATAGGGCTGTTTCCTGCGGAGGAAACAGCCCTAAAGGACTAAGGGAAGCGAAAATACGATCCCTTTTCAACAATGATCAACCTACTTTAAAAATCATGGATGCACCGGTATCACCTGCAGCACACCCAGCCCACAGACAATAGCCACCACCTATCATCGCCATCTCTTCTAACATCTCGGCAATAATCCTGCCTGCTGTTGGCGCCTGTGGGTGTCCGTAGATCAGAGAGCTTCCGTAGTTGTTCATGAACATGACATCAATGCCCATCTTTTTGGCAAAGTTGAGGTCATTGGTGGTAAAGGGGTTGTGGCTCTTAATGGCCTTCATGTCTGTGATCTTCAGACCTGCATTGGCAAGTGCCATCTGGGCAGCCGGCACTGGTGCTGCAGCCATAAAGCCTGGATTGACACGGGAATAACCGTAAGAAATAATCTGGATCTCTATTTTTGGATCAGCACTCAATTCCTTGGCTTTGTCACGGTTGGTGACGATAAAACCAACGTTTCCGTCAGCAGGGAATGTCTGGGCGCCAAAACTGTGGATGCCACCTGGCTCTGCTGGTTTTAACTTCGCAAGCCCTTCGGCGGTGGTTGGGGTGGCACCCTCATCAAGCTCAACCAGTTTGGTCCCTTTTTTGCCTGCTTTCACCTCTGCAGGGAACATATAGCGTTTCTGGAAGGCCCTGTCATCAGCTAGAGCCATTTGGTACTGCTCATAACGGCGAAGAACCACTGCATCGGACTGTTCCTTGGTAAATCCTTCCAATCTTGCCACATTCTCTGCAGTTCCCACCATCTTTGTGGGTGGTTTTACGTTAGGATCACTGTTGAAGTTGTCCATCATCCAGTTTTCATGGATAACTTCGCCACCGGGACCCATCGGGTTCGGCCATACTGTATGGGCACCGTTTGAACAGCGGTCTGCCATAAGACCAAAGCCCACATCATAGCCGCCCAGCTCGATATCCTTTGCCAGAAGGCTCAAAATGGTAGTAGAGGTTGTACAGGCCTGGTTAACCATGAGACCGGGCACATTCTTCTTGTTATCTGTTAGCATCCCGGCAGCCCAGTTGTGGCTGTAGAAAAGATGGTGCTGATGAATACTGATCCCGAAGTACAAATAATCAATGACCGTAGGATCAATCTTCTTTTTTTCCAGGAACCATCTCCGCGCTGTTTTGGCACCTAACTCAATCGCGTTTTCATTCTGCATACTACCCTGCCAGCGGGTAAAGGGTGTAGAATAATAGCCGTTGTAAGGGATGTACGCCTTGGTAAAAGTCTTCATGTAACTACCTCCTATGTGTATTTTGTTGATCCAAAAAAGATCACTTGTGACTATCTTCCCTTAAAATCTGGTTTTCTCTTCTCAATGAAGGCCTGGAATCCTTCTCTGCCATCCTCAGAGACATAGGCCTGGACAAAGCAGTCTGTCTCAAAGGTGAGGGCCGAGGAGAGGTCCATGTCCAT
>Ga0208195_1001426_pt1 | contig 26216 bp, 9 predicted proteins | sample AD_UKC077_MetaG_FD_184441 | JGI IMG/M metagenome (GOLD analysis project Ga0208195, IMG submission 184441) | Active sludge microbial communities of municipal wastewater-treating anaerobic digesters from USA - AD_UKC077_MetaG (SPAdes) (version 2) | ecosystem: Engineered > Bioreactor > Anaerobic >...
TTTCATTAGCAGTTATTGCTCCTGCTTTTATATTTCCTGTTTCTATTGTTTGTGCAGCTATTTCATTAGCAGTAATAGTTCCTGTGGCTATGTTTCCTGCTTCTATCGTATTAGCAGCTATTTTATTTCCAGTTATTGTTCCTGCTGCTATCTCATTAGCAGTTATTGCATTTGCCTTAATTTTTCCAGTACTAATAGAATTATCTGCTATTTGTGTTTCAACAATTGTTCCAGTCAAATCTGTAGTAGGAACAGCTGCTGTAAATTCCTCTTGTGTTCCATCATAACGATATAGTTTTTTGTCAATTGTTAGAAACACTATCCTACCATCAAAATTATTTTCTGTTGGTAGAGTATCTAAAACTTCTACAGGAGTTAGTCCACTACCAAACTTAGATAAATCTATTGAGCCACCTGCTATTTGTTCTCCTGTAATTGTTCCAGTTAAATCAGTAGTAGGAACTGCCGCTGTAAATTCTCCTTCTGTTGCATTATAACGATATAACTTTTTATCAGTTGTCAAAAATACTATTCTACCATCGAAATTATTATCTACTGGCAAGGTATCTAAAACTTCTATTGGAGTCAATCCATTACTGAATTTAGATAAATCTATTGAACCATCTGCTATCTGTTCTTTTACAATTGTTCCAGTTAGATCCGTAGTTGGTACAGCTGTTGTAAACTCTTCATCTATTGCATTATACCTATATAACTTTTTATCTGTTGTTAGAAATACCATCCTACCATCGAAGTTATTCTCTGTTGGTAAAATATCTAAAACTTCTACTGGGGTCAAACCATTGCTAAACTTAGATAAATCTATTGAGCCATCTTCTAATCCTTCTTTTGATATTTTGATTGCTCCATCTCCACTAAATATTGTAAATGTTGCTTCAATTGTTCCGTTAATAGCAGAGCCAATTAAAACACGATTATTACCTACTGCATTTCCAGCTACTGTAGTTATTTGATACTGTGTTGTAGAAACATCTATATCTAAAAAGATATAAGTTCTAGCAGTCATAACTCCAGTATTACCAGCTAATATATTATAAGTTGTTCCATCAGAAGCTATGAATCTTCCTGCTCCCCAATTAACTTGTGTTGCAGAAGTAGAACTAAATATACAGGTTTGAGTCCATCCCCTTTGAGAAATTACAGTATCACTACCAACAACATTTCTTGGTGTAGCAGATACTACTGTTGAAAAATTAGTTGATACAAGTCCAGAAGTGTTTACTGCTTTTACCCAGTAAAAATATTGTGTTCCCCCAACAAGATTACCATCCACTAAATAGTTTCCTTTAATATTAGATATTAAAGTAGCTGTTTCTGAATTATTTACTGTATTCCTATAAACATTATAAGAAGATAAATCTTTTTCGCTATTACTTATCCACTCAACTATAACATATTGTATTCCTCCAACAGCACTTACACCACTAACTTTTGCTGGAGCTGTTGTAGATGTTGCTGTTGTATAAGTTACAGTTGAAGAATATGTTGATGGTATTCCATATTTATTTACACTTGACACTGCAAAATCATAAGAAGTATTAGGTGTAAGTCCATCTATTGTGATTGTATTTGAGTTTGAGCTTATATATTGATAATAAGTAAAAGATGATTTCTTATATCTTATTTGATAATGATCAAATCTTGGATCTGTTTCTGCCGTCCAACTTAATGTTATATTAGCAGATATTGTTCCATCATTAGCAATTGTTATTGCTGTTCCATCTACTAATAATCCAGCAGGTATTGTTAATGCTGTTGAATCTGAAACATTACCTACATTAACAATTGATTGTCCAGCAATAGTAACATTATTTCCATAAATAGAAGTATTTCCAGTAATAAAACTATTACCAGATACAATCGCTCCTCCAAAATAAGCATTCCCTCCATAATATTCTAATTTATAACCAACTAAAGTTCCAGTAAAAGGATCATATTCAAAGTTACTTGACTCAATATCCCCCGATATACTAATATCTCCTGCAATTATTAATTTATGTTCATCATACTGCCACCATAAATAAGCTGAATCTATTTCTCCTATAAAGAAATCACCTCCATGATATGTCCTACTACCAAAAACCATATCTTTAGTAGCAGCAAAAAACCAAGGAAATGTATCTGTTCCATGATATCCAAATATTCCAGAAGCATTCATATACATATATGAATTATCTCCAACTACTCCACTAGAAGGAATACCAAGAGAAATTAATCCTCTTGTTCCATCAATTGCAACAAGATCTCCAACAGTTAAATAAGAAGCAATTCTTCCACTAGAAATAGCACTAGGATTTATATTTCCAGATCCTGTAGCAGAGACAGAACCAGTACTTGTTTTAGCTCCTCCAGTACAAATATCCTGAGTTTTTATATATTCTATTTTATCAGGAAAAACAGTAACATAGTTATTATTTGAATCAACAAAACTAGTAGCTGTTTCTTGGTAAATAGACCTAACTAAGCCCTTTACCCCTGTATATTCTTCTGGGGTTTTTTGATTTTCCATAAATATTTTGTACTAATGTTCTATCTCTTAATTTCTTAAAATCTTCTTTAGGAGTAACTCTCTTAGGAATTATCTTTTTTAAATTGATAGCAGCTTCTCTTTTTTCTTTAGCATTCCATTCTGCATATACATCGAAGGTTAGTTCTTTCATCTTTCCTGGAATTCTATTAGACATGACTTCTGGTAAATCTCGATTAAATAATTGAGCTACTCCACGATATATTTCTTCTTCCCACCAGATACAAACTTTTCCTATTGTTGCCATTCCAGATGGATGCATTGATAATCCCTTTTCTAATATCTCATATCCACTATTTAACCAGTAAACTTTCTTTATTAAATCATTTTCTGCAGAATCAGATGTACTATGCCAATATGTTCCATAAATCTCTATATAAGTATTATAATCTTCTAAATAGAAATCAGCAACCCATACATCTTCTGGATAACTAGTAGCATAGTTATTCATAAAATGATACTGAAAATTAAAGTTTACTTGTAAACTTATTAAATGATTAAGGACTATCTTTTCTGGTAAGGTGCCTGGAATATAAAGAGTAGGATCATATGCAATATTTTCATGAATATTCTTTCTTTTATTTGTTGAATCTAATACCTCATAACCTCTACCAGCAAGAACTCCTTCTGCTAATCTTTCGTTATATGTTTTTTTTCTACTCATGCACAGAGAGAGGAGTCGAACCTCTAATTGCCCTGCGTATATACATCATATATACGGAGTTCAAACGATACACCGCATCGCAGCTCTGTTTTAATTTGCTTCTCTCAAATTTAATTGAATTCTATCTCTTCCATATTTATCAAGACTTATCTTAATTTGACTAGGACTTTGTGGATTAAGCAATACCGCTCTTACATCTGTTCCAATATTAAGATAAGTTTCATTTGTTAAATAAACATCTTTAATTGGCTCTAACATATTAACTGATTCAGTTCCTTTAAATGGATCAACAAGAGAACATAATATCATTTCAGTATCTCCAGCTAAAACTCTTTCATTTAAGTCATCAACTATATCATTAGTAGTTTTATCTCTATAATTAAAAGTATATTTAACAGTTGTTCCATTTAAAATAGAGAATAAATAATTAGTTCTATCTATTTTAATTGTATACTTTTTCTCTCCATTATATTCTAATTTAAAGGCAACATTAGATTCATTATCCATTCCAATATAATTTAATACTTCTCTCTTTTGTGATAATTCCCATAAATCATTAAGAATATCTTTACTTGATCTTGATCCTTCAGCATTAATAAATTCAACATCTCCAATATTATTCTCTAAAGAAGGCTCACAAATAATTGTAACATAGAAAGTTTTTAATGTATTCTTTTCATTAGCACTTCTTTGTAAGATATAAGACCAAACAATATCACTACAAATAGGAGTTTTTGTTTTATTTGTATTACTATTTAAAGTAACTTTAACTTGAAATCTATTTCCACTAGTTGGATTATAAAGAGGATATAATACAGAGTGTTTTCCAGAAGATGTAAATACTTCAGAGGTAGTATAATTATCTTCTATAGAAGTTCTATATCCAATAGAACAAGATGTATCAGTTTCAAAAGGTTCAAACATAACTTCTATATCTTTATATAGTTTATCAAGTTTAATTAATCCTGCATCAAATAAAGAGGTTTCTAAATATCCTGTTGATTGATAAGTTCCATTTCTACAATACTTATCAATAGATTTATCTTCATTAAAAATTAATATAGTATTAACATTAAGAGAAGCAATATGTGTTGGTTTTTTAGATAACTTTTTAACTGCCCACCAATAAATAAATGATCCATCATAATAAGCATTACTTCTAAGTAAATACCATTCACTTTTATCATTTTTACAAAGTGCAAATGCATCCCAACCAGAAGTAGTTATTCCATTACAACTAATAAACTTAAAAGCCTCTCTTTCATTATTTAGATTTGATTGTCCAACAGTACTTCCATCAGTCATGAATATTCCTTGATTTTCTATAGAGAAAATAATTTTATTATTCCATTCATGAAATCCTCTAAAATTATTATCATTAATATAATCAGGAAAATCCCAAAGATTCATGGCACTAGAACCTCCAACAAATAACCATAAAGAACTGGCTCCCCCCACAATAGTTCCTCTTCCAGTTCTACCTAATGCTTTAGCTTTTCCTTGACTTGCAGGTAAAGTCCATAAACCTTTTGAAGAATCAGGAGACCATAATACTCCATTAGCAGTACTCTTTATTCCATTATCAACCCAACCAAATGCACTAAATCCTTGAGAACTAACTAAACTAACTCCAGTTGGTAAATCAGACCAAATCTTAAAAGCTAATTGTTCTCCTTTAACTGCAAATGCATAATTATCTTCACCAGGATCTAAAACAATTAAAGTATCTCCTTCATAATAAGAATCTCTTCCAATAGTACATCCAAATTCTGGACAAGCAGTATTATTAGCAGCTGTTAAAGGAACAATTTCTATAAAGAATTTATCACATCTACTTAAAACAAACTGTTTAGCGGTATCACTTATATCGTAATTAAACCATGTCATAGTAGAGCTTTTAGGTAATGTTACTGTAAAAGTTTCAATTATTGAATCAGCAGCTATTGCACCAGTAATAGGATCTGATAAATGAATATTAACAGTAACATCTCCAGTCCAATTACCTATAGTTTTATAAGCAATAGAAAATCTTTTAGCTCTTTCATTACTTCTTAAAATGAAAGATTGAGCAATCTTTCTTTTAGTTAATGTTCCAGAGTTTCCAAGCTTAACTCCTTCTAAATTACTTAAAGAAGGAGCCCATTCTATAATAGGAGCTAATTGCATCCACTCAGAATCTATTAATATCCAACCTTTATATTCACCTTTACAAACATAAAGATATTTATCTGAGTCAGAATATTGATCTGAAACTTCAAAGAAACCAGTAACAGGATTTGAATCACTGGTTATTGCAGATATTAAAACCCAAGTAGAAGAATCAACAGCTCTACTAAAAACATATCCAGTACTAGTTCCAACATATAAATGAGTTAAAGTTTTATAAGATGCTGTAACTTTTCCATAAATATTTAAAAGAAGAGGATCAGAAGTAAGTGGAACATCAGTAACTATATCTCTTTCTAAACAGAATTCTCCTGGAGTACTAACATCAATTCCAGTAGAAAACCAATAAGAATTAACATCACTAAAAAATTTCTGATTAAAACCTCTAGTGAAATTAGTCATAGCAGCAGACTGCCAAAAATCTAAATCACTATAGTTAACACTACCAGTACTAAATTTATTTCCCATTAATGGTGCAGGTAAAACTCTAGCAGCTTTTGGTTCTATCATATAACCCTTATAGTCTAGATAAATATGATATTTATTTTCTATCTTCATAAGCGAATACGTTTTCGTTTATTTATAAACTTCTAACAGGTAAGGTATTAGTTCTTTTTCTTTTAGAAAACTCTACTTCATCTGATAAATTCTTTTGAATAGCCATAAGAACATACTCATTAGCTTCTCCTACTAATGTTTTATATCTATCTAGCTTAATCCTGTCCATTAAAATTCTAGAAATAACTTCTTTAGAACAAGCCTTTTTTAATAATTGTAATTGAGAATTATTTAATTCTATTTCTTCAGAAAACTTTTGCTTTTCTTCCATTTCTGCTATCCATACAATTAATATTTTATCTGAAAAAGAAGCATAATCAGAAGAAGGATTAACATTTAAATTCAATAATTTAATATCTTTATCAAAATTCCAATTATCAAAAAGCCTTTTCTCTCCATCAGCATTAACTATATATATTCTTTTAATTCCAATAATATTAGGATATTTAGATCCATCTCCCATATCTATCTGAATTGGAGATCTTTTATATTCAGATAAATCAATTAGAGAATTTTTAATTATAGCTATATCTGGAAATAAATCATTTATTTGAGAATTTAAAATCTCCAACCATTCATTTTGTTGAATTAATATAAAGTTTGTATCTTTAATTGATTCTGCGCACAACTTTACAAAGTTTTCTATTTTCATATTTTATTTAATTATACCTAGTAAATACAATAGTGTCAAAAAAAACTATAATAAAAATACTGAATTATCTGGAAGATTCATAAATTTAATCTTTTTATTATAAATCTTAGGATCTATAGGAGCATTCCTTTTAAAGAATACTGTTGCTCTATATAACTCTTTTCTTAATAAAGGATTAGTATCTACATCTTTTTGCTTTAATCCATTTAATCTTGCAGCTCTATCTGTTTGCCATTCTTTCCATTTCTCACTAGTCCAAGAACTTCTATCTTCCCACTCTCCAGCACTAATTAATATCTTTTCTACTTGTCTCTTTATGCTAATAGGAATATTCTTTCCATACTTTCTCTGTTGTTCTAAAGCCCAATTAACACTAGGATTATTTTTATTATATCTCCATATTGGTTGTCCAAACCATTGATTAAGAGAATAATTAGATAACACTCTTTTATCTGGATGATTATCATAATATCTTGCTCTTATCCAAGTAGGTAATTGTCTAAAGAAATACATTCCAACAGATTTATTTTCATCTAATAATCTAATCCATGTTTGCATTGCGCTTTCATAAACCTTATTCATCATCCATTTATCTTCTTCAGAATTTCCTGGAACCATATAAGAGTTCATATTTAATAAAGAAATTCTCATAGAATCACTTAAGTTATTAGCAGAAATAGAATCATAATACTTTAATACCTTACTAAGATCTATCTGATATTTATTAAACTTTTGTTTATCTAAGAAATAAGAAGAAGGCATAGCCATAGCATCCCAATACTTTTTAAGATTTGGATTATCTTTTAAGAATTTATTCCTTGCATCATAAAACTCATCCTTTGTTTTAAATTGAGATTCTTTAATATTAAAATATTCTTCTTGAAGTTCTCTAACTTTTCTTATTCCAGAAGGAACTCCATCTAAGAAATACTTAGCTAAGTCCTTATTATTATCTAAATACTCTCTTTTCTTTTCATCAGAAAGAGTATTATAAATAGCTAATTTTCTTTTAATTGTTGAAGGCTCTAATAAAGTTCCTTCTTCATTTGAATTTATATACTTTAAAACATCTGGATTATTATTTAAATAATCTTGTCTTTTAACATTAATCTCTCTAAACTTTAAATAATAATCATAACCACTTCCTTCATCTTCTATATCAAACTTCATATCAAAGTATACTTGAGCCTTTTTAGAAAGCTCTAATTCTTCTTTTGATTTATTTCTATCCCACCAATCTCTTAATTCAGAATTATTATTTAACCATTCTTGTTTCTTTTTCTGATCATTCCAAGTAGTAGAAGGAAGAGAATAATATTCCTTAGATAACTTAGCCATTTTAATCTTTTGTTCTGCTTCTTCTTTAATTTGTTCTTCCGTTCTTTCTGAGCTACCCATTCTAGACCACATATCTAAATATTTCTTATTAGAAGGACTTAATAAGAAATTATAATATCCTTGCCAATTTTTAATGTTAGCAAAAGATTGAAGTGGAAAATAGAAGTTCTCGTCATATTCTTTTCTCTCTCTATATCTTTCTATTGTTTCTGGACTATGGCTCTCCCATGCTTTTATTTCCTTCTCATGAGCCCAAAACCAATCATTTAAGGCTTTTCTTTCCTTAATAGTACTAAATCCTCGTTTCTCCATTTCTATGACCTCTCCGAGGCGTTTTTCTCGCTCTAGAGCCAATGGTAAATAGACCCTAACCTCTGGATTATTAAGAAAATAGAACTCTTTAAACCATGATGGTTGAGAATTTAAAGACTCCCAATACTTTCCATCTTCAGAATTCTCAATAATCTTTCCCCATCTTTCTATATAATCAGTCATTGCTTTCTCTAAAATCTTCTGAGATTCAGGAATAGAATCTAAATATCTTTTCTTTTCTTCTGGAGTAAAAATCTTATCTATTTGCTTCTTTCTTAATTCAAAAGCTTTTTGAACCTCTTCTTCAGTTGCATCTTTATCTGGAAGAAATCTATTTAATATATTAATCTTCTTATAATATGCCTGATCTGCTAATGAAAGTTCTTTTTTCTCTTCTAATGATAAAGCTTTATATTCTTCACTTTCAGCTCTTTTTTGATCTATTTGACTTTTTCTTATAAAATCTAATCCTACATCAGGATACTTATAAGCTAACAATACATTCATCTGATGGATATTTAAATCTTTATTTGTTAAATCTTTAATTAATTTATCCCTATTAACTGGTTGATAATCATATCCAAGAGCTTTATATCTTTCAATATTTTTCTCATTCTCAAGATTACTTGGAAGAGTTTCTTCAACAATCTGCCTAATAGTTCTTCTATCTTCATCTATTAATCTTAACTTTTCTCTATATTCATCATAAGCACTTTTAGGAGAATCTCTCCAAACTTCTTCTAATAACTCCTTTTGATAAGGATTTTTATCTAACCATTCACTACCAGCTCCTTTTTCTTGAGCTTCTAATCTATAATATTCATTTTGTGCTCTTCTTTTATCTAGAGTTCTTATTCTTTCTTCTTCTGAAACCCCCTTAACTATAAGATTATTATTTAAAGATATAAGAGATTGTCTTTGCCACTCTTCATATAATTCAGGATCACTTTCTTTAATTTGATTAATATAATAATTTCTAACACTTGGAGGAAGACTATATAGCTTTTGAGTAAAGGCATCTACAGCATCTCTTTCTAATATATTAATTGCAAACATTTTAGAAATCTCTCTAAACTTACTACTTTTTAATATATTTCCAGTTTGTTGAAACTCAACATCTGCTTTAAAAAATAACTTTTCAATAATTTCAATATGAGGAACTATTGAATAAACAAGTTTCCACCAAGTATCTATCCAAGTTTCTCCAGCTTTTGAATCTTCATACTTCTGAAGTTCTTTTTTTATTTCTCCATAATTCCAACCCATAGCTTTCATCTCTGATTCACTTGGCTTAAAGTATGTAGCTCCAGTAAGTTCTTCTACTATTGGACCAACAATAGGACCATATCCAAGTCCAAAGAATAACTTTCTAGGATTTTCAAAGGTTTGCTCTATTTCCTTACTAGGATCAAAAACAAACCTCATTACATCAATTAAAGATATATTAGGTCTAATAAGAAATTCTCTATCTCCTATCTTTATAGAGATTCTATCTTTATACATTTCTGGAAGATGAGCAGTATTTGCTTCCCATATTTGCATTATAGCAACTCCAGCTCTAAATGTTTGATAACCATATCTACCTAATAAAAGCTTCAAATATAATCTTGCAGTAAAGTAACTGAAGGTAAAGAAAGGAAAGAACTTTCTAAAGAAAACACCTGCCCTATTAACAGCTTTATAATCAAAGAAGAAATCAGAAACAAATGCTTTAGCCTTTGCCATATCAATAGTCTGATCTTGAAGAGCTCTTTGTAAAGCAATAGCTCTTCTTAATCTTTCAGTTTGACTATAAAACATATCTAAATTAGCATTCCATTCTTTAGCTTTAAATCCAATTCTTTCTAAAGGATTAGCATTCTTAGGAATAATTCTTTTAAAATAAAGTAAAGCTTCTTCTGGAGAAGAATAAATTTCTTGAATACCAGTAGACATCATATAATCTAGATCTATAGCAGAATATGTTTGACTAACTTCTCTTCCTTCTTTATCAAGAATTGATTTACCTTTCTTATCTTTTTTAACAATAGTAATATCATCAATATACCTTATCATCTTACTCCAATCTTCATGTCCCCACTCTTTTAATAATTCACTTAAATCATAAAATCCTTTCTTAGGAAGCTTTCTTATTTTTAAATTAAATTCCTTATTATTAATTATTCCAAGTTTCTTTTGAAGTCTAAAGAAATTAGACATTATAGAATTACTAACATCAATCTTTCCATGTTTTAATAATGTTCCATAAAAATTAACAAATATTTTTCCCTGAAGCCAAATACCAGAAAGAAATTTCTTAAAATCTCTATCAAAAATAAGTGTCTTAATAAGATCATCAAGAGCATTATTAATACTCCAACGAGGCATCAATCTTAAAACAGATTGAATAAATATTGTTTGTAAATAGCCAGGCAATGCTATTAAAAATTTAGTTGTATTATAACCAAGATTCTTTCTTAAGAAATATCCAACTGTTGGAACATCTCCTTTTTCTAAATAGTTTTCAAAAATAGCTCTATCTCTTTTTCCTTCTGCAATATCATTAATTAAATCTTTTAAAACTCTTTCTCTTGCACTTCTTAAATACTTATCAAGAACTGGCTCACTTCCATCCCATTTTAATATGTATTTTTCTATTGGCTTAAATGCATCTCTAAATCTTTGAACCTGCTCTTCTACCATTTCTCTGTATAATTCTAATTCTATATTAGATCCACCAGCAAGATAAGGTTTATATTGAGATTCAACTGTTTCTCTATATGCATTTGTTTCTTCATTTATAAACTTAACCCATTCTTTTTGAAATTCTTTTCTTGAAGATGCTATTATAGTTTTTTCTAAAGCTCTTTGAAATGTTATCTTCTTATTAAAGAGCTCATCTCTAATACCAGCAGAAGGAAACTTATATGCTGAATCAGTATTTTCAACCAAAAATCCTTTCATAACATTGATCTGATCCTTTAAAATTAAATTATCAGACATAACTAAGATTCCAGCTTCTTTAGAATTTTGTGCTAATAATAATCTTTTAGGAATAATACCAGCAACATCATCTTCTATTTTACCAATAACTAAACTATAAGAAGCTCTGGACATCTTTTCATTCTGAAGATTAATTAAATCTTTTATTGCTTTTGTTTGATCTGTAATCTTAAAATCCTTATAGGTTTTTGCTACTGGAACATGATCAAGATCAACTACTCCAATTAGATTTTCATCAAAACCTCTACTTAATAAGTAAGCTTTAGCATCTCGCTCTAAAAGATTAGGATGATCTGGAAATAATATTTTAGTTTTAGTTTTTAATCTTTTATTCTTTTCAATAATATCATTAATAGCTTCATAGAATTCACCAGTTAAACTTGTTGCATCATCTAATGCTATAACAACAACATTTTTACCATCCCAAGCTCTTTTAGTTTTTGTTACTGTTTCAAGTATAACTTTTTCAAGATCATCTACAGCAGCTCCTCTTTCTATATTTCTAACCAAAGACTCTATACTTTTATCCAAATTAACAGGCTCTGAAAAAATAGAAAATTGTTTTGTATAAAATGCACTCTTTCCATGAAGCTTTTCACTTCTAACAAGATCTTTAATCTCTGTAAAAACATTATTCATATTCTCAAGTATCTTGCTTTCCCTGGGAGTAAATAACTTAAAATCTAAAAATTCTTTTGTTTTATCTGGATTACTTGAAATAAATAATCCATTCTCTTTATTAAAGCGGCTATCTCTAAACTTATTAATACTTTCTAAATTCTCTTCTAATGCAATTCCTTCAATAGAACTAATTCTATAAATCTTAATACCTTTTAATTCATCTGTTTCTTTGATAACTTTTTCAAAAGCATCTGCACTATCTCTTTCTTTTATTGCTTTCTCAATGTCTTTTTCAAGATCATATTTCTTTAATGCATCAAGATCAAGAGTATCCAAATCCTTTTTTAATTTATTAATATATGAATTATTAGGAACATCTATAACAATATAATCAGTTTTAGGAGAATCTTCTGGAAGTAATTTCTTAATTAATCTAGTTCTATCAAGATCAATTTTATCAAAATCAAAGAGAAATTTTGGAGGAAAGAATAAAGAATAATCTCCAGTTGATTTAGACTTAAAGATAATATTATTTATCTTAGTTTTTGTATTCCCCTCAATAAACATAGAAGTTCCATCTTCTTTCTTAATAGCAAAACTATCTGGAAACTCCTCTTTAACTTCAATAGTTTCTGTAATAGTAGCTCTTTTAGGAACGATAACTTCACTATGTTGATTAGGTAAATCAAGAGATGGCATCTCTTCAACAATAAAACTAACATCAGAATATTTATCATTTCTCCATCCTACATCATCAAGTAAATAATAAGACTTTTTTTCTGTATCAATATTTTTTTCAATAATAGAACGTAAAGTATCTAAATTATAACCACCATCTTTATGTTCCATTCTTAAATTATATCCATCTCTATCATAACCACTTCTATCAAATCCCTTACGATCATAACCTTCTCTGTCATAACCATCTTTATTATAACCATCAGGATCAAAACCTTTTCTTTCTCCTTTTATATTAATCCCTTTATCATTGAATCCATCTCTACCAAAACCATAAACATCCTTTCCATTTGGACCAAAACCATTTATATAATCATTTTTATGATATCTTTTTGTTCTATGAAATCCATCTCTATCAAAATTATAAATGTTATAACCATCTTTAGCAAACCCATCATTTAAATATTCACCAATATGATTACCATTTTTATCAAATCCATCTCTATCAAAACCATAAATATCTCTTCCATTTCTATCATATCCAATATAACCATTTTCTCTTAATTCTTTATCAGAATTTAAATCATTTCTTTCATAAGAACTTTTATGTTTATTTTTTCTATTAAATCCATCTTTATTAAAACCATAAATATCATAACCATCAAAATCATAAACATTTTTCTTATAAACATCTCTATGATATCCATACCTATTAATATCTTTTTTATCAAATCCAAGTTTATCTCTTCCATCAGTAACAAATCCTTTTTTATATTTATATTCATTTATATGAATACCATCACTGTTAACTTTATTTTTATCAAATCCAAGTTTATCTCTTCCGTCTGGACCAAAACCAGTTTTTTTATAATCATCTATATGATATTTATTTTTACTAAATCCTTTTAAATCAAAACCATCTAAACCATAACCAGTAATATCTAATAAAAATTTATTATATTCTGATTTTGAAACTCCAGATTTATGTTTTGTTCCATCTTTATTAAGACCATTAAACCAATGAAATCCATCTTTATCAAAACCTAAAGCATCAAGTCCATCTATATTATATCCATTTTTATCAAAACCTTTTCTATCAAATCCATCTCTGTTAAATCCATCTATATCGTAACCATCAGGATCATATCCTTTTTTATCATAAAATTTTCCATCTTTTCCTTTTATATGATAACCACTACCATCATAAGCTTTTCCAGTATAAACATTCTCTATTCTAGGTTTTCTTAATTTTTCATTTTTAACAATATAAATATTATATAAATCTTTCTTACGACCTCCTCTAGTTAAATCAACAATATTAGATGGTTCATCTAAATAATCTCTATTATATTCTTTTACTTTAACAGGAAATATATCATCAGTATCATTAAACCACTTAAAGTTTTCTGCCATTGTAGTATTTGTATAAATAATATCTCCATCTTTTAAGTCAAGCTTCTTAATATTTTCAGGACTAGTATCTATTGAATAAACTATTTTATTATCAACATTTTTAAAATGTCCATAATGTCCTTTAATAATAAAACTACCATCTCCAAAAACAAAGTTAACAGTTTTTCCTCCATAAACACCAGGAACAATATAAGAAGTTTTAACATTTAAATATTCTTTCTTTGTTACTTTAGGTTTATGAATTAATGCATTAGGATCTAATCCCTTTACTCTATAATAATAAGCATCATTTAAACTTATTTCATAAACAAAAACCTTTTTACCTTGAAAATTCTCACGAATTTGTTCTTTCGCTCCAATACTTTTCATTAAACTTTTTATAGTATCAAGATCCTCATAACTAACTATATTTAAAATATCTAATTGATCATCTATCCATCTATCAAAAGTATGCTTTATAAGATCTCCAGAGGAACCTGCTAAAGGTTCTTCTTCAGATCCCTTCTTAGTAATTTCAAATTCACTAAAACGAAGAGCTCTATAATCTTCTTCAGTCTCTTTAAAAAGTTTATTTACATAACTTTCAATACTAATATTTTCTCCATCTATTAAAGATTTTTCTATATCAATATCTTGATTTTTTACAAACTTTTTCAAAGGAGTTAAATCATCAAATACTTTACTAGAAACATCATCAATAATCTTTTTAACAGCATTAAGATCTTCATTTGTTAATTCTATTTTAGGATAAGCAACTTTATCTTCTGCTTCTAATTTAATTGAAATTTCATCATTATATTTTTTAATCTCTCTTGTTTTATTAATTTTATCTTCTAATCTAATATTAGGACTAAGATTTAATTCTTCCATTTCAATAACATCATTGAAATGATTAACAGCTTTTAATTGTTCTTTATTAAGCTTTCCTAAAAGAACAACATCAACATTTACATTATTAAGCTTTAAATTCTCTATAGAATTAATCATAAGAATAGAAACATCAAACAGCTCCACTTTTACTCTTCTTAAATTCTTTAGAAATCTAAATCTTGGAAGAAATTCTTCAAACTCTTTCCCTTTAAAGATATTCTTATTCCTAATAACAAAGTTATAAATTGTATCAAAGAAATAAGAAGAATTAATAACCTTAGTTATATCTTCTTCAAGATCAACTGTTTTAAGCTTTTTAGATAATTTTTTATATAAACTGACAATATATTCCTTACTATCAGTACTTCTATAAAGAATACCCAAAATTCCAGGAACAGTTGTATATTCATCTACATACTCAGATGTAAATCCAACTAAATCTCTAGATAATAATTTATTTGATTTAGTATTATAAACATAAAAATCAAAAAGTTTCCCAGCTGCTTCTGGACTTTTCATTTGATATTCTTCTGCCAATCCTAAAGATCTAAGCAATTTAACAGCAGGAGGATCATTACTTAAACGACTTCTACTCTTAGAATAAACTACAAATCTCCAACCATCATCTATTAGCTTCTTTAAATCAGCTAACTCTTTTTCATCTGGAACATAATCTTCACTAATAACTCTTATTCCAGAATTCTCAGGAAGATTATTCTTTATAGGATCATATTGAGATTTTTCAAAGTTAAGAGTATCAAGCTCTTTAATAAGTTTCTTCTTTTCTACAGAAGTAAGTTTACCTTTCTCAAGATCTTTATTAATCTTTTTAATTTTTGAATCTATTTCTTTAAACTTATCTTGATTAAAGAAAAGAATATCTCTAATATTTTTATCTTTAAAATCTCCAATTATATTTTTACGAGGAGAATGAGCTACTTGTCCATCTTTTATAGCTTTAGATATTGCTCCAGGAATACTTAGCTCCTTAACAATATCTTCTGTAGATAAATTAAATAATCTTTCAGATTCTTGATTAAATAAATTTCTAGCAACCTCTTCTCTAATTACTTTTATTCTTTCAGGAGTAAGAGTTTTAGTTGCTACAAAATTAAATTGCTTTCCTATTCCAACAGGAAGCTCTATTCTTTTTTGAAAAACATCTAATTGATCTCTTAACTTGACTAAATTATTATAAATATTTTTCTCTTGAGATTTAAAGATTCGCTCATTAAGTTTTCCTTCTCTAAGAGCTTTCTTATATATATCAATTAAAGCATCTACATCTTTTAAAGCATTATGGGCACCAACTAAACTTCCTCCCATATACTTTCTATACAAATCATCTAACTTTCCTCCTTCCCATCCTTTATCTATAACATTTCTTTTATTAGTATCAATAATATCTATACCTCTAAAAATAGCATCAGGAGATCCATCAGCTTCTTCTATTGCCTTCTTAATAAATTCAATATCAAAATCAGAATTATGAGCAATAATAGAATCTACAGAACTAATACTTTCAGCAAAAGCATTTATAATTTCTTTAATATCTTTTGGATTACTTTCTTTTAATTTCTCAATAGTAATTCCATGAACTTTTTGTGCTTTTAAAGCATCTTCACTTAAAAATTTAGCTTCAGTAAACTTACTATCAAAAGCTCTATAATAATTATGAGTATCTATAACTTTTCCATCACCATCAATTATCTTCCAAGAAAATTGAAAAGCATCATCTTTAGCAACATTAAGTCCAGTAGTTTCAGTATCTATAACCATAAACTTCTTATTACTTAAAACTACTGGATGTCTCCTTTTATTTAGATAATGATCTAAAACTTTAGCAGCATCACTGAAAGCTTTATCTGACATTCTCTTTGCATTTAAAAGAGTATCTACAGTTTTAGTATAATCATGAGTACGAAGTAATGGAAACTTTGAATCTAATAATTCCATTAACTCAAGTCTCAATTTATCAGAAGGAGATGATCCTTTTATTTGCTTACTAATAGTATCTTTTAATAATTTATAACTACTAAAATCACTCCTCTTTAAAGACTGATAAGTATCAACCCAAGCTATAAAATCTGGTAATTCAGCCTTTTTATTTACAGCTAAATAATCTTTATATAACTTATAGGTCTTTTTATTTCCAATAAAAGCATCTTCATAAAAATCTTCAATAATCTTTGCAACATTAAAGCCTTCTAATATTTTCTCATTAACTTGAAGTAGTTTTTCTTCATAAGATAACCTTCCAATAGCTTCAATCATATCAGCTTTCTTAGCTCCAGGCTCAAAAACATATACTGGTTCTCCTCCTCTATTTACAAAGGTTCTTTTTTGAAAAACAATTTCATCTAATCTTCCTAACTTTTTCTCAACTGATTCAAATGTAATATCAACTCCAGCAGGAAGATCTACAATAACAGAATCTATTTGTGTTTTTTGTTTCTCTAATAAATCACTAACATATTCTTTATAAATATTCCAAACAGCTTCTGCTTCTTTAGAAACGAATTCTCCATAAATTTGTTTAATTTCATTTCTAGCAGTAGATATTAAATTTTCATCATCAATATTAGCTATCTTTTTTCCAAAATCATTAGCAGCATGTACAATATCCTCTCTTACTTTTCTACTTGTTATTCCCTTTTTTATTAAGTATTTATTCCAATCTTCATTAAAATGAGAGCTAATTCGTCTTCCTTCAAGATTTAAATTATTTACATCAAGAACTTTAATAAGATCATTAATTAAATCACTTTTTTGTTTTAATAAATTAGCAACTTCATCTCCTCTTGAAAGTCTTGTTAATAACTTCTGTATAGCTTTATAAATATCAGAAGGATATACATTATATTTAGAAAGGATTTTCCAATCATCTAAAGATGCTCCTCCTGGTTCTAATAATAAACTTCTAAACTTTTCCTCAAGAACAAACTTCTTATCTGGATTTTCAACTACTTCTATCTTTTTTGTTTTAGAATTCCAAACTTCATTCCATTTTAACTCAACCCACTTATTATCAATTCTAAGTTTTCTAGTTAATAAATATCTTCTCTGACTATCTTCAAAAGCATCAGCAAAATATTTCCAAATTTCAGTTGCACTTAAACTAGATTTTGCAATTAATGTAGCTGTTGCTTTATTAATTAAATTATTAGCCCTAGCTCTTAATTCAAATGGAAGTCTATTTAATAAAGTTCCAAGAGCAAGATAATCAATGAACCATTGAATACCTCCAGTTGTTACAGCAAGAGCCTTTTTAAGTGGAAGTAATGTATTAGCATAAGCATTTTTCCAATTAAAGTTAAGATTTTTAATATACTCTTCATCAATAAGAGATACTTCTTTTGTAGGAATAATCTCTTTTTCTATTAGATTTTCATTATTATCAAAAGTTTTAATCTTAACTTTATTATCTTTTACACTAACAACTGATCCAATATCTTGACCTGAAACTATATAATCTCCTTTTTTAAGATTAAAAGTATTAACCTTATTTACTTTTATTCCAGGAAGATTATACTTTATAGTATCATAAAAATATTTCTCTTTAGGATTAGTCTTCTTCCAAGAAGTAGTCATCTCTCTTACTTCTTTTGAATTAAAAGTAAAAATATCTGAAACATTTTTTTCATATACAGTTACAACTGTTCCATCCTTAAGTTTAACATCAAAACTATTAGAATCTAAGATAATATCTTTTCCTTTAGTTCTTATACTTCCTCTTAATCCAGCTCCAGATGGAGCTCTATTAACAACTCCAACAATTTTCTTTCCAGAAGAAAGATTAACAGATACAACTTGATGCTCTTTAATTTTATTAAAAACTGTTTTAGTTGTAGGAACATGATCAGATAAATAATCTAATTTAAAATTATCAAAAATATTAAGAACAGAACTATTAGCTTCTGTTAAAAGCTTAAAAGAAAATTGATCAACTGGCTTTGAAAACAAATCAATAGTATTAGAAATTCCTTCAATAGCAAGACGACTAACTGGATAACTCTTTGCAATATTTAGTATCTTACCTTGAATAGCATCTATTTGAGCTGGAATTTGCCACCAACTTGTTGCCTTTTTTTCTTTAGGAGCAAAAGCTTCTATTCCTTCAATAACTTTTTTATTCCAAGAAGCATGTAAATCTTGAATCTTAGGAAAGAACTTTTCAAATGTTGGAAAACTAAAATTATGTTCAAGAGCTTTATGTACAGCTATTAATGCTTCATTAGTAATAGCTGATAATCCTTTAATATTCTTTCCAGTTAAAAACTTAATAGGAGAAACTATAGAGCCTTTAGCTAAAGCATATGGACTCTTAAGAATATAAGTTCCTGGATCTAAAAATATTTCTACTAATAGATTTACTCCTTCAGTAGCTGTTGGATTTGTTATTGCATTCTCAAAATAATCTTGAGGACTCCACCAAAAATCCTCACCCCCTCTTATTAAGGGTCCACGAGATCCATAATCTAATTTTGGAAGATTTATATAATCTCCAGCTTTTAAATTACGTAAATCTTTTCCTTCATTAAGATCTCTAATATCTTGAAGTAAATCTAATCTATTACCCTTTTTAAGAACTTCAAATAAATCCCAATCTCTTTGAAGCCTTATTTTATTATAGAATATTTCAGAAGTCATAATATTTCCATTACTATCCTTCATCATATTCCCATTAGAATCATAGATTGGTATAACTTTTTTCTCTAAACTACCAGTTGCAAAATGACTCCAAACTAAATCAATATTTCTTAAATCATAATCTTTTAAACCAAATCTTGTTTCTGCTTGTTGTTGAAACTTTTCTTCAAACTCTCTTCTCTGTCTTTCTTTTTCCTCTTCTGAATAATTTCCAACTAATAAATTAGCTTCTAATTCAAGTTTACGTGGCAATAACCAACCAGCCATATCAACTGTTGATCTATAAGTTTTAGCCACAGGAAAAACATATTCAACAAGGGCAACATTATTATACCAATCTAATGCAGAGAAAACCTTTTCTGCAACATCACCAACTACTGGAACTTTAGTAAGATTAACAAGTGATTCTACAAAAGTAGTATAAGCTCTTTCTCCAAAAGTTATATCGTTATATTTAGGATTAAACCAATTAGCGAAATTCTTTGCTTCAGATTTTCTTTGTTCTGTTAACCCACTTATATTTTGCCACATATCATTTCTGATATTTAACAAAGAAATAGCATTAAAATTAGATGTAGCTGCCTCTACATAACTTTGATACCAATTTAAAAAGTCCTGAAACTCTACAAGTCTCTTATTATCTTCTATAGTAGAACCTCTAAGTTTAGATGCTTCAAAACTAAGAGTTGCTAAAGACTTAATTGACTTTCCAAACTCACTAGTTGGATTAGCTTCAGAAATAAAAAACTCTTTAATATTTAAATTAGTATCAAAGTTATTTAAAGCCTTAGTAAAAAGCTCTAAATCATTTTCAAGATCCTGATTTATCTGGGAAAAACCTGATTGAATAGCAACAATTTTATCAGAATATGCTTCATACTCTGATAACAAATTACCAACTTTTGCAATATCTGATTGTTTAATTCCAAGAGAATCTAATCTTTCTTTATATGCCTCAAGATTACCAGAAGTTAACGCCTCTAAAATAATATCACTATTATTTATTGACTTTAAATCAAGAAGAATATTTTCAATCTTATTATTTAAATCTGAATAATCTAAATAAAGCTGATTATACTTTAAAAAGTTTGGATTAATTTGTTCATGAACAATAGCTAAATCTTCATACTTACGAAGAAATTCTTTTTGATTTTTTACTCTTTTATTATAATCCTGTTCATATAAAGCATTACTAATATCAGTATTAAATTCTCCAAAATACTTAGTTAAATTTTCTGATAACTTTGATATATCATAAGGAATATCATTAGCTTTTTTAAAATCATCAAGCATACTCTTTGCCTTATCTGTCAAAGAAAAACCAGAATAATTAATAATAGCATCAATACTTTCAGGATTAACAGTTTTTGGATCAATATCTTTTCTAACTATATATCCCTTTTTAATTCCTTCAGTCTGAACCTCATTTAAATTTTCAAAAGTATCAGTAGAATAATCTAATAATGCTTCATCATCTGATAAAACAGACTCTGGTAATCCAGCTATATCAGTTTCTTTTGCTCTAAGAAGAGCCAATTCCTTTTCCATTTTATTAGCTTCTTCTTCAGCAATTCTTGCTTCTGGTCTCATTATATCTTTAACAACTACAGCAGGATCAAAGCCCTTTTTAATACCAGTAATTCTTTCAAACTCTTTATGAGTATTATCTATCCATGTAAGTTGCTTTTGCATCTCATATCTATCTCCTTCTTTTTCAGCTTTCTTATAAGCTTTAAAAGCATCATTAGTTGCCTTTAAAAGCTCATCAGTAATATCTTTTATATACTTCTCCTTTTCTCTTTCTCTATAAAGATCATTAAATCCCCAAAGTTTATCCCACCAATTACTTGGTTTCATTGTAGGTTTCTCAGTTAAAAAGACATGATGATCATAATAATTCTTTAATAAGAATTCTCCCTCTTTTTCTCCAGCATAAGCAGGAACCTTATCTACTTTTAATGGTTCAGTTTTAGGAGGAACCTCATCTACTGGTTCTTCCTTAGGAGCTTCTTTAGGAGGCGAATATGTTTTCGTTTCTTTTGGTGGCTCTACATATCTATTTAACTGCCACGGAATAAATAAAGAAGTATTTGGCTTAATATCATTAGGATCAACATGAGGATTACTCTTTAATAAGAGATCCTTACTTGTATTAAGCTGTTTAGCAAGAGTATCTAGATCTTCTGCTTTACTTATATTAGTATAATTCATACGAAAAGGATCCCAAGCAACAAGCGTGGCACCCTCTGATACATTCGTATTAGGCAAATTGTTCAAAGCCATTAACCTATCTACACTTGTATTAAACTGTTTAGCAACAGTCTCAAGAGTATCATTCTTTCCAAGTCTAACAACGATAGGTTTAGCATCTTTAGGAAGCTCTAACTTAATTTCTTGTCCAGGTACAAGATTGTCATTATTAGCTATTCTATTATAAATAGCTAAATCTCCTGGATTTAAATTATACTTTTTAGCAATTATCTCTAAATTTTCCTCCCCTGGTTGAACAATATGCGTCTTCATTATTTTATTTTATTACAATTATTCCCACATCATAATTTCTTTTACTTTCTCAAAGAAATTATTAGGCATTCTTTTTTTCTTATTAAAAGAAAGATTCTTTATTTTTGTTTGTATACCTAATATCCTATATAACTCTTTAGCTAATACTTCTGTGTTAGTATATATTATATCAGGATTAAGAAAAGAATACCAATCATTAAACTCATGATATATCCAAAAGAAACCAGAATTAATTTTTGGTTTTAAATTATTCAAAACAACACATTCAGCTTTTGAATTATTAAGAAGCTCTTTTAACTCTTTCAAGTCTGTACCAGTATAGAATAAAATGTCTAACTTTTCTTCATGGCTTGCAAGAGTAATCCCTCTTGTATTTATAATTTCAATTATATAATCCTTAATAGGATAAACTGATACTTTCATAGAGCAAGAAGAGGATTTGAACCTCTTCTTAATGCTAACCTGCTTGCTCGACTTCTTTATTCCTCCTTCAATTCACTAGCTACACCAAACTTTGAACATGCTGAAGTTGTTAATGCTCCATAACCGTTAATAGTTAGTTGTACCCAGTCTTTGTTTTGAGATGTTTTTAGATCTTGCCATCCAGTTGATTGGAATGCTTGTAAGGTTCTCCAATAGATGTAGTTTAGATTCAAGAAAAATAGTTTTCCAGCTAAAGGCATCATAGGATCAGAAACTATATCAATTCCCTTAAACTTGAAACCAGTAACACCAGCATCTATTACCTTATCATTAATAGTTCTGGTTGTTAAAGTATTTTCATATCTTCCTCCAGAAGTTCCAGTAACAACAACTTTTGTTAAATTATTTTCATAACCTGCTATAACTCCATCAGAAGTTACAATCAAATTAGCTGCATCACCATTACCATATTTCTTAGTCTTATGATAAAGATCATTCAAAATATCCCATGTAAGATCTCTATCAGTTGTTGCTGTATTTCTAGCTCCTTGCCACCAAGCATAAGTTGCTTTATCAATAGTTCCTACTGTTCCTGAACCAGCACAAATTGCTTGTAATCCAATCATTTTATTATCTCCATCAAATGTAGCTGCATAGAAATCTGAAATCAAATTTCTTTGTAACTGTTTAGTAGCTGATCTCAATCTTTGAGAAGCTAAATCAATTATCCTAGATTTTCCAGCATTTTGCTTTAAATCTACATTATGAATCTTAACAGTTGTATGATACATTTTCCAAGTATATGAAGCTCCTGCAAGAGTCTCTTCATCTCCAGCTGCAAAAGTATCTGCTTTACCATAAGCACCAGATGTATTAGCAACAGTTGTATAGTAAGTTACAGTAGCAGCTTTACCAGATACAGTTGTTTGTTCAAAAGGTTCTGTAATTGTTAAATGAGTACCATCTACTATTTTATCAATTCTATATGTTCCTCCATCAGTAATTGCTATTTGTCCTCTATTTGCCATAGCAGCAGTAAATGATCCTGATCCTCCATCAATAACAACAGTAGTAGATCCTTTTGTAGCACCAACAGTTGCAGTTGTAAAAGTAGCTGCTTCTTCATTAACTGATCCAATTTCAAGTGGTTCTATAATAGCTCTACCATCTAAAGATGGAGTTGCCATTCCAAAACTACCTTCTTTTGAAACACCAAAGATTTTTTCTAGAATAGGGGATCCTTGGAAAACCTGATTAGTTACAATTGGCATAAAATGCTCTCTTGTAACAACGTTTAGTTCTTCTAACATTTTTTATTTAATTATCTCTTCTTATTATAACAACGCTATTAGTTTCCTTCTTGTTTTGCCCTTCTAACAGCTTCTTCCCAAGCTTCATTATAGCTAAGCTTTTTTTCGCTTGGTGCGACTGAAGGTGAACCAGGAGACTGTGGAAGGACATTGCCTCCCGCAAGTTCTTTTCGAACTCGCTCCTCAATTTCAGCTTCTTTCTCTTTTAATATTTTTTCTTCTAATTTTTTAATTCTTTCAGATTCACTTTCGTGAGATTCCTTTGCCAATTCTTTAACACTTTTAGCTGTTCCATTTGCTAACTCAAAAAGAATCTTTTCTTTAACCATATTAGGATAAAGCTTTGAAGCTTCTCTAAGTTCTTCATTCAACTTATCTAACAATCTTTCATTCTCTATCCTTGTAAGTCTCTCATTAAGTTCCTTAATTTCAGAGACAGACATATTCTCTATAGATTGCTCTTCTTTTTTAGGTTCTTCTTTTGGAGCTTCTTCAGGAACTTCTTCAGGAACTTCTTCAGTTGTTACTTCTGAAGTTACTTCTTCTGGATTTAGCTCATTTTTTTTGTTTTCCATTTCTTTTAATTTAGCTTGAGTTTCCTCAAATGTTTTGTTTGTTATATTCAATTGTTCTTCTAATTCACTGATCCTTTTATTTTGAGTTTCAATGACTGAAGAATTATCTTCATTTGAATTTAGTTGATTTTTTAAAAGCTCTTTTACTTCTTCAATATCATCAAGAGCTTCTATTTCTTCAATATCCATAGTGTTTATTCTAATTATACTTATAAGTCAATAAATTTGTCAACTTTTATTTACATTTCTTAAATAGTTTCCTAAGCTATTTTTTGATGCTCGCCTTGCTGCTTCTCTATAAATATCTCTACCTCTTGGAATAGAACTTGTTTTATCAACAAGATTTTTAGCAGCAAAATCTTTTGACAATTTCTCACTTTCTTTTAATAAGAACTTGTGAAATTCATCGACCTTTTTTCGTTCTTGTTCCTTTTTATCTATAGCATCAGCTTCAGCTTTTACTTTAGCCATCATCTTATTAATTTCTTTTACTTGCTCAGGAGTCCATCTTGAAGGAATATCCTCACCTCTTTTAACCATATCAGCACCACTCATATCATTTTGAGCTTGCCTCTTCTTAGCCATTTCAGGAATTTCTCTATTTATTTTTTTAACATCTTCTTCAATAATTTTCATATTATTTTTATTTAATTATTTCTTACGACCTTTTTGTGACAACTTTTGAAAAGCTGCCTTACCATATTTTTGTCTTCCAATCCAAGCGGCTAATGCGCCTGGATTCTTTACTTTCTTCTTTTTTAAATCTTTTACCAAATTCTTAAACCTTTGACCAGAACCTAACTTAGGTTTTTCCTTCATTGCTTTAATAAGATTGGCAGCTTGTTGTTTTTTTGTGTACATATTAATAATAATAATTATAGACTGCTAATTCAATATCACTAAATTTTATATTTGGATCTTTCTCTTTCTTATCTTTCAAGCTCTTAGCATAAGCTCTAAATGTAGAATATCTTTTCTTTATTCCAGTACTGATATCAAGTAGATCTCTTTTATCATAATGACTTAACTCCTTCAATTGATTTAAGTTTTTTAATTCTTCTACTTCTTTTGTTTCAACTTCACTAGGTGCTTCTATACTTGGATACTGTTTAACAAACCACTCTTCAAGTTCATCAAGTTCTTTTTCAGAATTTCTAAGATAATCTGCATAAGCTTGAAAGCTTCCATAATCTGTCTTTATAGCATTTTCCAAAGACAATATTTGAGCATCAGACCATCCAGATATCTTACTTATAGTTTTAGGAATAGTAGGACTAACAGTACTAGTTACAGGAGGAATATCACTATTTAAAACGAGATCAATATATTTATTTCCAGAATCTACTTTTGAATTATTTAGAATGTCTTTAGCCCTTGTCACTAATAATTTCTGAGCATCTGTAAGAGGAGATACTACTTGTCTTTTATCTATTTCATTTAAGACAGATTCTAACTGTGATAAAGTCTCTTGATCTAACTCAGGAAACTTAGGAGCAGTATCACTTGTTTTTTTATAATTACTTAGAACAACATTATTAAGATTAAAAGTACCAGAAGCAATAGCATTTGTATTATCTTTAAAAAGCTTATCCCAATCTATATCACTACTACTTTTAATTAATTTATAATTATTTAAAATTTCATCAGTAAGATTAAATTTTCCACTCTTTATACTATCAAGATTATCAATATATAAAGCTTCCCAATCATACATTGGATCCCTAAGAGGATCTTTTATTCCAGCAGCTTTAGCCCATAAATCAAACTCTCGTTGTTGTGCAGGTAATGTTATTTTTCTTGGTCTTTCAGGTGGCTTCTCTTCTATTTCTAATTCATTTGTTTCTTCACCACCAGCTACTTCATTAGTTTCTTGAACTTTTTCAGTTGATTTAGTTGTTGTATCAACATTAGTTACTGGAACATTACTAGTTTT
>Ga0208195_1001433_pt1 | contig 26152 bp, 33 predicted proteins | sample AD_UKC077_MetaG_FD_184441 | JGI IMG/M metagenome (GOLD analysis project Ga0208195, IMG submission 184441) | Active sludge microbial communities of municipal wastewater-treating anaerobic digesters from USA - AD_UKC077_MetaG (SPAdes) (version 2) | ecosystem: Engineered > Bioreactor > Anaerobic >...
CTAAATTTACTTTAAATTTTACAATATATTCTCCATAATTACTAACCATATTACTATTTAGTTGACTATCTAATTCGTATGTTAAATAAGCCCCCTTACCATACATATCACCCCCACCAGGTAGAAATTTATTATTTAATATATTTTTTAGACCGCCCTCTCTTGTCCTGTGATAAGCAAAACCTAATAATCCAAATATTTTCTCACTTAAAATTATCATAAATTAAATCCTTTATATATAATCGTCTTTTAATATACCTTTTTCCATTAACTTTTCTATAAAATTTATTTGATGTTTTGTAAAAAACATAATACCTTTAGGGTTAGTTATTTTAGGAAAGTTATGATTAGTCATATCCCTTGCAAATAAATGTCCATTTAGTTTATAAACAACAGAACACCTAAAATAAAAATCTAAATTTATACCTAATACCCTACTATTATAATCTCCTACATCTAAATATTTATTATACTTTTTTATTTTATCTATTTCACTTTTAATTTTTAATTTTTTTTCACTTTCTTTTAAATTACTTTTATTAACTCTATTTTCTATATTTTCTCTAGTTTCTTTATATACTTGTTTTACTTTATTTTGAGGAGGTTTAGGATTATATTTTTTTTCACTTCCAACCCTCATTTTCCAACTAACAGTATTTAAACTTAATCTATCCATTTCTAATACAATATCATATTGATGTTTAATTTTTCTTTGATATTTTCTACCACCACTTTTATTATAATATGGACTATAATTTGGATAACTATAACTTACAACTTCATATTTTATAGTAGGTTCATTTGGTCTATCTGGTTTTAATTCCTTTATTTTTTTTATAGTAATAGTTTTTAAAACATCTCTTTTTCTTGTTTTAAATCTTGTTTTAAACTTACTTTCATTTGTGAATAATAAAACTTGTTTTAATGTATATGTTCCATTTATTATATTAGGCATATTTTTTTACACTTTTAATTCTATCCATCCTTTACTATCGAAAGAGTAGGAATAAGTTTTATTATTATATTTTATACTACCTAAATTTAAAACTTTAACTTTATTTAAATTATTATTTGTTAATTTTTTAATAGCCGTTAAAAAAGATTTAACTGATTGTAAATCACTATATTTAAAGTTATCCATTAGATATATAATTATATCCTGTTCTTCCTTTGTATATTTATTCCAAACATCACGACTGATTTTAAAACTTTCATAAATATTATTACTATTCAAATTAAACTCTTTGGCATTTATTGATTTAATTTGATTTGAATCAAAGGCTACAATAACATTATTTGGATCGTTAAAATCACCACTAATTACACCATCATATCCTTGTTTTTCCATTTCTTTTTGTATCTCATTTTTATATTTAGACCAATAACCCAATACAAAAGTAACTTTCTCTTTTGATATATATTTATTAAACCATTCTATAAAATTATAAGTATAAAAAGGTTTTTCTATTCTTAAATAAAAATCTCTTACACTCCCATATTTAGCGGCGTAACTTCTATTAGCCGTAAAGTAAAAACCTATTCCAAACATTATTCTATTTATTTTACTTTTATCATAAACATTAAACTCTGTTCTAGAACCACTATAAACAATTAAAGGTAATCCTTTTTTATCTACTATTTTTGACTTTCCAAACCATTTTTTAAAATTATTATTTTTAATTATATTCTGATTATTTTCAGTAATTAAAATCATTTATTAACTCCTTATCTATTAATTTATTATTTAATAATTTTATAATCACACCAACCATTTTTTAATTTTACTATTTTAAATTTTTCATTTAATTCTACTCTGATCTCCTCACCATTACCGTATTCAAATATTTCTGTGTCTTTAGGTATGTATATTTTATATCCATTTTTAATATAATTTCTTTTTGGGGAAGTAAAAAAACAAGTTAATATATTCGCAAAGGAGCTAATAGGTTTATCGGAATAATGCCAGCCATATTTTATATTTTTACTAATATACTTATCTGTTAAAGGCTCAGTCCACTTCATATCCTTACCTTTATAATTAGATTTATGTATATCCACTATTGGAATTATTATATTAGTTTCTATTGGTTCCTTATATTCTATTTTTTTTATTTCTTTTTTACAATATAAAATTAAAAGTAAAGCATTAGGAAAAGTTAAAAAAGTTTTACCAAAATTAGTTACTAAAGTAAATTTAGTCTCAAAAGTATATCCTTTTTTTATATAAGATTTATCCATTCTTATATTATCAGGAACTATTATAGTTTTTCCTTCAGATAAAGTATTAACTAATTTTGTGAGTTCTTTATTATTACTCCAATCTAAATCTTCTTTATTTTCTTTTTCTCTAATTAAAATCACTTGTTACTCCTATTATTTTAAGATATTCTACACAAAAAATTTACCACTTTTAATTTTCTTTAAACATCTCGCTCTTGCTAATTCTATATTAGGTAAACTACTAAAATACATCAAACACATTTCATATAACCTAAAATCAATTCTATTAGCAACTTGATAAAACTCTTTTAAAAACTTTAAAACTTCTTTTTTAATTTCCATATCTATACCAGTATAGTATTTATCTAAATTATCTTCTATACTTTGTAAAACAGATTCATCTGAACTTTCTACAATATTTAAAATAGCTCTACTCTTAAACGCTTCATCCATTTTTGGAGGGGGTAAATTTGTTATACATATTAAAGCCCCTTCATATACAAAATTTTGAGGATATTTTCCATTAGGATTACTTGTAGATTTAATATCTTTATCAAACGAATTAACATAAGATAATCTTCTTTTATCCCCTTTATCAGTCATACCTAATAATAAAGGTCTAAATACACTATTCTTTTTTATTATACTATCACTATCATCTATTACTAATAGTCTTCCATTATTTGCATATAAAACTTTATAAAAATCACCTAAATTTTTTATTCCACCTCTAAAATAAGCGTAATTAGTTCCTTCTAATGCTTCTTTTACTGACGAAGTTTTACTTATACCAGCTTCACCTGTTACTATCAACAAATTTCTAAAAGATAAATCACCTAAACCCTTTGTTAAAATACTAATATCGTCTTTTAACTCTTCTATATTTTCATCTAAACTTTTACCCATTTCATTATCTACAAAGTTTAATAAATCTTTTGCTTCGGGGCTTAATAACTTAATATCTTTTTTTGGTTTAACTTTTCTTAATCTACTATATTTATTTTCTAATCCTTTTGATTTTAAATAATTATCCATAGTTAAATTAAATGTAGGAATAGAAGGAATAGATTTATTATTATTTTTAGCATAAATAGCATAGTCATTATATAAACTTAATTTTTTACTATTAACCAAATACTCATCAAATATTTTACTATCACTAATCCAACTTAAAAAATCTGATTGTAGATTATCTAATTTTTCTATAATTGTTGATTCATTAAATCTAGGGTCTTTTAAATATTCTACAATTTCATCTATTGTTTGTATAATATTATGATCGTCTAACATTAAAGTAATATTTGGTATCCCTTTATATTTTTCGTCGTCATAAATTATATCAACAGATTGTATTTTACCAGATATTAGATTTTTACCTAAAAGTATATTAAATCTTAATACTGTTCTAGGGTATATCAACATAATAACCGAGCTATATTTTCCATAGTCGTTTTTATAATTAGATACAATAGGTGAAAGATAAACAGGTTTGCCTATTCCTTTTTTTATTTGCTTTGCTAATAAAGGAAAACCCCTTCCTAAATCTGATAATCCTGATTCATTTAAAATTTTCATTTTAACTCCTTATCATATATTTATTATTTCTTTTTTACCATTTAAAATAACTTGTATTTTATTACTATCTATTACTTTTATATCATCATATATAGGTTTAACAACTTCTTTAAAATTTTTATCTAATAATCCCCATTTATTATTTAATAATACTTTTATAAAACCTTTATCTAAATTATATAAATCCATAGCATCATATATAGGTTTAATAACTTCTTTAAAATTTTTATCTAATAATCCCCATTTATTATTTAATAATACTTTTATAAAACCATTTACTTTTCCATATTCATCATAATACTGTAAAATATCTTTACTACCACTTGTTACACTTAGCATATAATCTTTAAACAAATTTTTATCTAAACTTTTATTCCACTCTAAATCCTTTTCATTTAATTTATACATATCTGAAAAACAATAACTGATTGGATACATATTATTAGTGTTATACATAACTAAAACCAAACCGTCACTTTTTCCTGTAAATAAAATTCCATTTAAAATTTTAGTAATAAATTTATACTGATCATAAAATTGAAAAGCAACTTTTGATGAATAATCAACATTTGATAATTCATTTTCATATATATCCATAATTTCTTTACTTCCAAAAACCTTTTCAACTTTGAATATAACTAACTGCTCCCATAAACTTAATTCCTTTCCATATACTATTTTCTGTATATTTTTATCAAATATTAAAACTTTATCTAAATTTACTTTAAATTTTACAATATATTCTCCATAATTACTAACCATATTACTATTTAGTTGACTATCTAATTCGTATGTTAAATAAGCCCCCTTACCATACATTGCTCCACTACCAGGAATGAATTTTTTATTTAAAATAAACTGTAATCCTTTTTGATCAGTTCTATGATAAGCAAATCCTAATAATCCAAATATTTTTTCATTTAATATTATCATATCCACTCCTTTTATTTAATTATACTAACAATAAACTTTTTTATAATATCTGGTATTGGTAACCCTGATTTTTCTAATAAAAATTTAAAATACAATTTATTTCCTATAAAATATTTTTTTATTACTCCTACATCCTCATAATTAAATGTTACAGAACCATCACTATTAACTTTAACCTCTACTCCACCAAAAACTTCTTTTGGAATAAACTTTATTAAAGTTTTTATAATAAACGCTTTAGGGGATATAAAATTTAATTTTACTAGCATATCTTTTATTTCTTTTGTAGCCATACCCCATATAGGAACATTTTTACTATCAAGCTCTTTAAATCCTTTATACATACTTCTATAATTCCCTGCGGATCCTACTAATTTATACATACCGCTTCTTTGAATTCTTACAGCAACATAACCTTCTTCATCACCATAAAAAGTCCAATCTTTAGCTCTTGATACAAATTTATCATAAGTCCAACTTTTACCAACAGAGGCTTCATAACTTCTTTTAAAAATGTTATAAGCACTTTCCAAATCCATATTATAACCTTTCATCTCTTTTTCACTTAAAATAATCATAAATTATCCTCTTAATATAACAACTTTAGATAATTTTTTCCATTTATCTAATACTTCTATTTTATAATCATCCCTTATTTTTTCAAAATAACTACTATCAAAATCCGTAGGTAAATCTGAATTTTGTTGCTTTCTTATACTTATAATTTTATCTAACAAATTAACTTGACATAGCATTATAACTTCATTTATCCTATCAAAGGGTATATTACTAAAATCCCAAGAAAAACTTGCCCAAGTTATACTTAATACTCCTTGTCTATTTGTATATCCCTCTAATTTTCTTGTAAATAAATTTGCTTTACATTTAAAAGACCTATCTACATTCATTTTAGTATATTGTAATGATTTTTCAATTATATTAGAATTTTCATATCCATAACTATATGGAGTTCCAAATTTATTATATCCCTGTATCGAATAGTTATTTGTATAATTAAACGAATTAACAAACGGATTAGCATTTTGAATACCTGATATAGAATTAGCATTTAATCTAGCGTCTATTACATTATAAACTGTATCACTTGGAAAATCTATACTAAAACTACCACTTATATATTGCTCCTCATAAACAGGTAAAGGAAACCACTTATAAAATTCTCTTAATGTAGGAGTAATTACTAAAGTTTTTATATCTTCTTTATCTAATTCAAAATCATCATCTTCAAAATTTAGTAAAGGGTATCCTAATATAGATATAATTTCGTTTATATAATCATCACTTATTGTTACACTCATTTTATTTTTAACCCTTTTTAAATATTAGTATTTAATAAATCTAATAGTTCACTCTTTTTTAAGGTTGAATTATAACTTATTTTTTTACTATCTAATAAATCCATAATTTCTTTTTTTGTTAATTTACTATAATCAACTTCCTTACTTTCTTTTTCTTCCTTTTCTTTTTTTACTTTTTCTAAATCCCTTTCTTTAATTTCTTTATACTTTTTAACAAACTCACTTTTATCATTAAATAATCTATATAACTTACTATCCTCTGTAAAATCCTCACTAATATAATTATTTACAAATTTAGATAATTTATTTAATTTTATAGTAGAATAGACATATTTATCTTTTTCAAATAAATAACCATTTATAATTCTTGATTTTATTTTTTTATTTAATCTATTATCAAGTAATTTATATCTATATATCATTACTCTATCCACATATCATCAATATAACAAACTTTTTTTATACTCTTTATAAAACTTGACCAAATATAAATTATGTTATCGCTTCCATCCATAATTTCTCTTGCAAGCTCTTTATATGTTAAAAATCTTTTACTTCTTGGACTATCACTATCATCTTTTGCTTTTAATCTTTTTAAAAACAAAGCTAATTCATTTTCTTCGTTTTCTAAATCTGTTATAACAAATTTAAAAAAATTATTATCGAAAATAAAGCTATACATATTTGTAGATAATTTGTTTACAATTATTTCTATAAGGCGAGTTTCTTCTAGTAAAATCATTAGTTTATCCTCTATATTTTATATATTATTATAGTTATAACAAACAACTATAATTATTTTTTAATAACTTTTTGATTTTACTTTTTTAGGACTAACTATTTCACTATCAATAGACTTTCTTTTTAAGTCTAATTTTTCTTTAGATATATTATTTTTCCAAGCATTATATCCTAGTAATTTATCAGGGTATTTTTTTATAAATTCTTTAAATTTATCATCTTCTAATAATATTTCATCGCTTTTATGTTCAGTACAAAAAGAATAAAACATAACCGATAAACTTTCTACAATAGGATTATTAAATTCTTTATCACACTCTATACACTTCATTTAATTATGTTAGTTATTATTAAAATTATTATTGATAGAATTATTACTATACTTATACCTATTAAACTAATTATTAATTTAACTTTATTATTTTTTATAAAATTTATCATTTTTAATTCCTTAAACCTTTTATTATTAAAGACACTTCAAAAAATTTACTATCCACTTCTTGTATAGAAAAGACCTCACATTTAAAAATCCTATATACATACATTAAAACATCCATTATAGCAAAATCCCCTAAAAAATCTTTTTTATAAAATCTTATTACATCCATAATTAGTTCCTTATTAACAATATATATAATAATTATTTTAATTTGTCAATAGTTTATTCTTTATAATCTTCTAAAAAACATCTTTCATCAACTTGATAATCAACAACTGATTTTATAACATTTTTTTCAATCAAACTACAATGTTACAAATTCTATTAAAAATATTAAAATAACTTTCATTATTTAACACTATCAATAAAATTCTTAGTAAATTATTAGTAATTTTATTCAAACTATTAATAATTTTACAGGATTTAACATCAAATCCACTATCGGTTGGTTTTTAATAAAAACATCGCCGACTACTTTTCTTAAGATATTAATCGACCCATTAATATCAGCATTTAATAATTTTCCCGTTGAGCTTCTAAACAATCCTCGTTTTATCCTTTTTCCTAGATACTCTTCATGTTTTTCGACTGGTTCTAAATCGATACTTGAACACTTAGAAGTATATGATTCGTTAATTTGAATGAAATTAATATTAAATTCGTTACATTTATTTTCTAATTTCCTTTTAAGTAAGTAAAAAGGAATCATCATAAACTTCTGATTAGTTATTTTACCTAAATTTATTTCCTTCTTCCAAGTTTCGTTGTAACCTACAATTATATTATTAATATCATTATTCAAACAATATTTAACGATATAACTAACAACTTTATTGAAATAATTATCGATATACCAGTACCTTTTCTGATTGATTCTTTCAAGTTTCTTCGACCAATATTTTTTATTACATATCATTAGGTTAGACTTAACTTTAGCTGTAGTTTTATTAAAATAAGCATTATAGCTCTTCAAAGATTTACCTGAAAGGATAAAACTTTGACCAGTTGAACTGTTAAAACAGCTACATAAGTTATCGATACCTAAATCAATTGATAAATAATTGTTTTCATTAACCCCCTTAGATTTTATTTTAGCTTCTTCGTATTGTAAATAACAAATATAATACTGACCGTTGTTAATTGGTTTTATTATTATCTGTTTGATTTTACCATTTAGCTTATAAGTAAAGGGTATGATTATGTTACCATTACCTTTTTTTACGTTCAATTTTTTATTATATGCGTTACTAGACCATAAAGTTATTTTATTATTTTCTAATTTAGAATTTTGAAACGTAAAAATTATATTAAACATCGATCCTTTTTTCTTAAATTTAGGAATGTTTATATTATCGGTATATTGACCAATTTTCTTTTTCCTAAGTAATACAAAAAAACTTTTAAAATTCTTATCAAGTAGTCGTAGTATCTGCTGTGATGTTTGAACAGGAAGTAGTTTGTAGTTATCGTTATCTTTAACTATTTTTTCAAGATTAGTTATACCTATGTAATTATTAGTTTCTTCGTAATATTTCTTAGCTACGTATAAAGAATAGTTGTAGAGATTGTTAGTATAATGTGAAAAATCATTTAGTTTCCTAAAATCATCTTTAGAAAGTTTCCTAATTTTAAATTTTAACGTCTTCATACTATCCTTTAAATATTATTTTTTATACTATTATAGTATAATACATATTTATTAAAAATCAAATTAATTTTTAATAAATTTAATAAAAAGTTAAACTACAATATCTATCACTATCTTTAAATGGACAATTAAAACAATTTTCTATAATAAATATTTGATTATTATTTAATCTTATTTGTTTACTCATTTTAACCTACCTAATAATATTATTTTAATATTATAGTTATGTTATTTTTCCATCACTAACTTCAAATATTTTACAATTAAAATTATTACTCAAATATATCTTAGTATTATCTTTATGGGTTATAATAATAGATTGTATATCCTTTAAATTATTACCTATAAAATCATAAAATTTAACACTATTTTCTTCTGTAGCATAACTATCCATTTCATCTAATAATAATGGTCTTTTTATTTTAGATATTTTTTGAAGGGATAATTTCCAGGATAAACTAAATAATGATTTTTCCCATCCACTTGCCATATATATATCACTATTATTTTCTCCATAAACAATATATATACTATCTCTTTTTTCTATTATATCTACTTTATACCTACCATTATATGTATCATCTAAAAAATTATTCATATATACTTTTATATTCTCAACAAGTTTTTTTATAACATAATTAGGAAAATCTTTTTGTAATATATATTTACTATCGGTTAAATACCTTAATTCCTCATTTACTTTATCTATACTAATATATAAATCTTTTACAACTTCCTTATCTTCTTTTTGTTCTAATTTTAATTTTGTATTATTTTCAGTTATTTTTTCATTTTTTATAGTAATAGATTTATAAGTATCTAAAAGTTCCGTATAATTAATAATATCTTTTTTACAAGTTTCTATTTGAGAATTTATATCTAGTATATTAAAATTTTCTAAATCTTTATTTATCAATTCTTTACTATCTAATAATTTCTTTATACCTAAATCAATATCTTTTATTTCTTTATTTGTAAAATCAATGTCCTTATTTACCTTATCAATATTTGTTTTATTTTGACTTATTACTATTTCTGCATATTTTTTTTCATCTTCTATATTTTTAAGTAAATTTGCCTTATAAGTATTTAATCTATCCGTTTCACTATTAATTTTATTTTCTAGTAAAACTCGTTTATTTTTTAATTCCCTTTGCTCCTCTACTTTATTATCATATTCCTTTTTATCTTTTAATAAAATTAAAATCTCGTTTTCTAAATTAGTAAATTCTTTTTGTAGTTTACCTATATTTTCACTATAATTATCTATTAAAACACTATCTATTTTTTGATTACAGGTAGGACATTTTCCTGATTCAAATATTTTTAATTCTTTTTCTAATTTATTTATTTCAAACTCAATACTACTTAACTTTTTATTTTTTTCATTTAATATACTTTCATCAAAAACTTTTAATCTATCCAATCTAATACTACTATATTCATTTTTAAGATTTTCTAATATAGTATAATCTAAATTATTTAACTCATTCTCATATTTTTTAACATTATCAAAAAGACTATCCTTATTACTTTCAATATCATTATATCTTTTTAACTCATTTTCTAATTGTATTTTATTACTATTATAATTATCTAATTTACTATTATAATTTGTAATATTATTTTCTATTTCTTTTAACTGTAAAAATTTATTATTAAACTCGCTTTTTAATATTTCTACATTGTTGATAGTTTTATTTAGTAAGTCTATTTTACTTTCGTACAACACCTTTTCTTTACTATCAAAAGGATAAGTTAATAAATTTTCAAAATTATATTTTTTATTTTCTAATAAATACAACTTATTTTTTAAATCTACTAATTTATTATTCTCTAAATCCTTAATTTCTAAATCTATATTTTTTATACCCTTTTCAAAATTTAAATCATATATACTTTTTAAAAATTCTCTTCTTTTAGCTGGCTTACAATTTACAATATCTTCATTACCTTGAAAGCATAAACTAGATTCAACAGATAAATCCTTGTTTAATATTTCTTCTAATTTTTTATTAGCATCACTATTTTTATAATAATCGTCTTTTATATATAAATGTTTTTCAGATGTTTTTCTATCATAATACATTGTTAATTTACAATCTATATTGTCGTTAATAAAATCTAACTCTAATTCAAAATTATCTTTACTCCAATTTATATAATCTTCTAATTTACCTTTAAACTCATTATATAGTAACATAGATATTGCTATCATAACATAGGATTTACCTTGTCCATTATCCCCTGTTATTAAATTAATATTATTATCAAAGTATATTTCAGAATCAAGTATAGAACAAAAATTTTTTAATTTTAATCTTTTTAACAGCATATCTAACTCCTTATTTTAAATTATTTCTACATTTATCTACTACATAATCATTTAATTGTTTTTCTATAATAAACTCATTAAATATTGTTTCAATAGATAAATTATCAATATCATAACTATTTTCATTATCTTTAATATCTTGTTTATTTTTAACAAAATTTCTAAAATATAATTGCTTATCTTTATATTTACTTATATAGTAATTTTTAACATTATCAACATCTTCTACATTAGATATTGTAAAAACAGGTATATCTATATCAAATATTAAATCATTAGGATATTCAATATCATAATAATCTAAAAATTGTGGAACAGTATATATTTTTTCTTTTTTATCCTTTTCTATTTCTAGTATGTATCCTTTATTATTTCTTTCATCATATCTATTAACAAGGGGAGTATTTAAATATCCTATCATATTTTTATGTATATGTCCTTGAACTCTTTTACCTTTAATATAACTTAAATCTATCCCTTTTTTATTACCAAAATTTATAGATTCGTCTTCTATGTGAGTAAAAATATAATCATATTCTCTTTTAAACTTATCCTTAGGTAAATTACTATAATAATCATACATTTTGGGTAAATTATAAGTATTATCATAATAAAAAGGTAGTAATAAACAATCTAACCCTTCAATCAGTTTATTTTCCGCTTGATAAACAACATTAACAGTATTATATTTATCTAATATAATTAAAGCATTTTGTTTTATAATACCACTATAATCGTGGTTACCTGATAATACTATAATTTCTTTAAATTTTAGTTTATTAAAAAAATCTATAACCAATTCATTAGTAATAGGATCGGGAGGACATTTATCAAATATATCCCCTAAAAATAATAATACATTATCCTTATTATTATAATCCTGTTCTACAAACCAATTTATAAATAATTTTTTACTTTTATAAAAGGGTTCTTTACTTGTTAAATGTAAATCACTACATACTATCAATGACATTTAAAATCTCCTTTAAATTATTTTTACAAATTATATTTTAATAAAAAATCATTATTTATAACTTTAAAACTAAATCTACCTATCTCTTGTATTTTTTCCTCTATCATAGGTCTTATAACAATTCCTTCTTGTAATAAATCTTTTTTATCAAAATTATAATTTCCTTTTGATAGTTCTAATAATTTATTTAAACTGGTATTATTTAAGCTATAATTAACTTGTAAAATAGGAACAAATTTTAAACCCAATTCACTACAAAAATTTAAAACATCTTCTAAATTAAAATATTTTTTATTAGTTATATTATAAACATTAAAAACAAAAAAATCTAGTTCTTTTATACCCGTAGCTCCCTTTACACCACAAGCAACATTAGGTCCTATAATCTCTCCTTGTATAGCAATATTAATTTTATTTTGTTTTTTATATTTTTTAAGTTTATTTAAAATATCATATTTTTTATTTATTTCATAATATACATTTTCGTTATGAAAAGTTTTTTGCTTACTTGTAAATATTTCTATATTTCTACTACATATTCCACCTACATTATCCTTCCAATAAAAAGTTCCTGATGTTCCATCTAGTTTCTGAGTAATATAAAATAATCTACTATCATTAAAATATTTTTCTATTTTGGAATAAATAGACTGTATCCTTAATTCATCAGTTTTAATTATAAATTTAGGAAAACTACTTTTATAATCTGATTTTAAAAATAATTTTCTAAAAAAAGTATATCTCTTTAAATATTTATATAAAAATTTAACAACAAAATTCATTTTTACTTCTTGTTTATTATATACTTCTTTTTCTGATTGGGATACCCATTTTGTTATTCCTATAATGTCAGTAACATCATCATTTTCTTTTAAAGTATTTAATTTTATTTTATTATTAAATTCTAATAAACAGTTTAAAGGTAAAACTAATCCTTGACTTATCTGCTGTTTTAATTTGATTGTTTTAACCCTATATTTTCTTTCTTTCATAAAATCAAAATAAATATGTTCAGGAAGTAAACTATCAATTTCGATATATATACATTTATCCCCTACTTTAAATTCATCTTTTTTAACAACACATTCCCAATCTAAAATTGTTACTTTTTCAATTCTATCTGCATTAGGTATTAATTCTAATTTTTTAATAACTTGTATAGTTGCTAGTTGCCTTTCCATATATTACTCCTCAATAGTTTTATTATCTATATCTACTGTTATTTCACCTATTTTAACTAAATCATTATCACTATAAACTATTTTTTTTGTTCTTTCTATAACTTCATTATAAGCAGTAGAATTAGCTCTAAAATATTTAATAACATTTTCTAATCCCTGTATTTTTTCAGGAACATTAGGTAAACTATACCAACCCCCTGTTTTTTCTATTATCTTTTCTTTAACAGCTATTTCAATCCATTCATCCTCTACAATAAAACCGTCTTTAAAAGACAATTTAATTTCGCATTCTCTATAAGGATTACCTACTTTATTTTTAAGATTTTTAACTCTTATTAACATACCACTAGGAACATTATTATCATCATTTATTATTTCTTTTTTATATGTTTGACATCTTATAGAGGCATAAAATTTAAGTCCGTTCCCCCCCGTTGTTACCTGTGGCGATCCGTAAGCTATTCCTATTTTATCTCTTATTTGATTTACAACTAATAAAGTAACATTATTCTTTTTTAATATATTTGTAATTTTTCTTAAAAACTTATTATTATTTCTTGCGGCAACACCCATTAATTGATCAGTCATTTCCCCTTCTAATTCCGCTTTAGGCGCAATAGCCGCAACACTATCCCATATAATTAAATCAACTTTTTGACTTTCTGCTAAATCTATCATAATATCTTGAGCTTGTTCTTGGTAATCAGGATAAGATAAAATACACTTTCCTAAATCAAAACCTAAAGATTTTGCAAAAGATTTACTGACACCATTTTCCGTATCTATATATGCAACTACTTTACCTTGTCTTTGATACTCGCCCGCTATATATTGGAATATAGACGATTTACCCGTAGAATAATCCCCATAAAATTCTATTATTCTACCTACAGGAACACCTTTACCAAATAATAAACTTAATTTTGGGCTAGAGACATCTACCCATTTTATATTATCCAAATCGTTATCATCCGATATTTTAACAGTTTCCCTGCCATATTTTTTATTAAGTTCTAACATTAATGAATCTAAATCTTTAATAAATGTTTTACTATCTTTAACATCTACATTAGATTTTTCAATATCTACTTCTTTATCTTTTTCTCTTTTAGCCATATATAAAACTCCTATATTTTTATTAAAGTATATTATATTATTTTATAAAATTTGTCAATAGTATTATTTATATTTTACCCTCTAAATCTGAAAACAAACCTTGATAATATTTTCTATTACAAAACAACCGCTCCGTTACTTCTTTTTCGACGTAATTCCATTATCTCTTATATGCTTTAACAATTCGACGACGCCCGTATTAAGCTCGTTATATACAACCTGCTTAATTTGCGGTCGTTGTATTACCTCGAAAGATATTGCACCCCCTCCGCCAAATAAATCAAAAAAATATTTACACTTTGGATTATCCTCTAAAATACTATCAACAATCTTTTTTGCGAGTTTTCGTTTGCTACCCATATACGGAATACCTAATTTATGAATCATTTTAATCTACTCCCCCTTTAGTAATAATTTTTAATATTTTATCTATTTCTTTTTCATAAAATTTTAATTCTATTTTTTTATAGTTATCATTATTTCTATTAAAATGAACTACAATTAATTTATCTATATGTAAATCTGGTATATTTTTCTCTAGTAACCTTTTATATAGGGATAATTGTAGACTATAAACATTTAATTCTGAATTATGAACATTATTAAGAGGGTCTAATAGATAAGTTCCATATTTATTATTTAATTCTAATTTTTTATTAGTTTTCCAATCTATTAAAACATAATTTTTAGTTATTGTATCAAAAAATAATCCATCAATAGTTCCAGCTATTTTATAATCTGTATCATAACATATATACTCACTCTTTACATATATTAGATTTTTATTATCATTATAAAAGTTTTTAAAATATTCAACCTCTACATCTATTAAATTACTATATTCATTTTCTAATTTATACTTATAAAAACTTTCTATATAAAAATGTAATTCTGTTCCTTTTATACAGGATACGCTAGATTTTATTTGCCATAGTTTTTTAATATAATCTATATCCAAATTATTTTTAAAACAATAATCCTCTGTAAAACTACCACCAAAAGTATCGGGTTTAAATTTACTTATAAATTGTGTTACTGATATATAGTTTTCTTCATTTACAGTATATATATGTAATTCCTCATTAAAAATAATATTATTAAAATATTTGTTAAAATTTATTCTCATTTTAACTTTAATAGTAAATCATTTTTTAATTTCTTTTTTAAACTTTTTTCTATATCTGTTTCATCTCCATCTTCATATAACCCAATATTCTTTTTTAAGTATTCGTCAAAGTTTATATCTAATTTTAATACTGCTTCTAGTTTATCACTCTTACAAATATCCCCTTCATACTTTAAATTAATATAACCAAAATAAGGTATATACGAAGTTTTATTTTGAGTATAATTTAAAAATATTTGTAGTATTAGATTTTTAAATACTTTTTTAACATCTACCTCTGGTATTTTACTCAATAACGATATACTTGTAATCATCTCTTTTTCTAACATATAATTATTCCTTAAAACATTATTTTTAATCTAGTAATCTTGTTTTATAAACATTTTCTTGTAATTTAACCAACTCTATTCCTTTTTGATTTTTAATTTCATTTTTTTTATCCTCAAATTCTTGTAAAGTAATTTGTTTTTCATTTAAAATTATAGTATCACTCATTTATATAAATCCTCCTTGTATATTTAGTAATATAGTTATTTTATTTAAAATAGTAAATTGGTTTGTTTATAATTAGTTATTAATATTTCATTTCTTACATTTTTTAAATTTCTTCTACTACCTATATCTATTATATTTAAGTTATACTTTTTACATATTTCTATAATATCTTTATTATCAAATTCAGATATAGCAAATCTTACATTAAAAGCTATTAATATTTTAACTAAATTTTCAAAATCTTGTATAGTAAAATCATAAACATCATAACTAGATGTATTAATATAGGGAGGATCACAATAGATAAACATATTATTTCTATCGTTATTACTTCTAATTGCTATTTTATTTAATAAATCTTTATAATCTGAATTTGTAAAATAACAATATTTAAGCCTATTAAAAATATTTTTTATATCTTTTAATAAATTTTTTTTTACATTATATTTTCCTATATGAAAACAATCTGCTTTTCCTAAATAACTAAAATTAAATATGTATATAAATCTTAAAGCTCTGTTAATTTTATTTTTAAAAGTTTTTTTCATAAAATATCTAAATAATTTTTCAGATATTGGAGTTAATTTAATTTTATTATATAACTTTTTTAATAATGTTTTAGATTGAAAAATTCTAAATAAATTATAAACATCACTATCTAAATCATTTAATATATTGTAATTACAGGGCATAATTTTTTGTTTTTCAAAAAATAATTCTCCTACTCCAAAAAACATTTCAACATAAAAATTATGAGGAAGAAAATATTTTATAATTTCTTTTGCTATTAACTTTTTACTACCTTTTCTATATACTATCATATTACCAACTTATATTTTCTTTACTAAATAAATCTTTTTATCTATAAAATAATCAACGCTTAATTTTTTATTTTTTATAGCCACTTCTATTTCTTCTATACTTGCATCACCACAATCTTTACTTTTATCTAATTTTGCTATGTAAAATTCTTTATCCATATATTCCTCTAATTTTAATATTGTAGTTTCTCCCGCTTCATCATTATCAGGTATTATAACAAATTCTTTAAACTGTTTTAATAACTCTATTTGATAATCCGATATTTTAGCTCCAAATATACAAGTAACATTTTTAGATATATATTTATATATTTTAATAATATCCATAAAACCCTCTACTACATAAAGAGTATTATTTATATCTAATTTATCTATATTTAATATACAATTATTAACAGATGTATTTTTAGGGTATAAAACTTTAGGTAATTGTCTCCTAGTATAATCCCTTCCTTCATAGCTTAATATTTTATTATTATAATAAATAGGAGTAATAATTCTTTTATAAAATTTAGTTCCATTTATTAAGCTATACTCCGTATATTGTATATTAAAATCATTTATAATACTTTCGTTAACATCTCTACTATATAAATAATCTAAAACTTGTTTATTATCATATACACTTTTAAAACTATTTTCTATTACTATATCCTTATTTTTTATTTCTTGTATTTTTTTAAACCTACTATTGTCTTTATCCTTATCCCTATTTAGACTATTTATGAAAGTATAGTTATTATAATTTATACCCAAAAATTTATAAATAGATTTACCCGTTAATCTTTTTACTAAATCATATAAACTACCCTCTTCTCCACAACTAAAACAAATATATTTACCCGTATTTTTATATATAATAAAAGAGTTATTTTTTTCATTATGGAAAGGGCATAAAAAAGAATAATAATTACTAAAATCTTTTAAATTACTTAAATTTAAAAGACTAACAACTTTATCTACAACTATTTCCATAATTTATTTTAACATAGCTTCATATATTTTATTTTTTGTATCTATTTTACTTTTTATATAATTATCTATTATATTACTAGGTATATTGGAAATTAAAACAAACATTTTTAAATTATCCTTTTTAAACTTTTCTTGATAATAGTCAGGAAAACTCCCTATATATTTATCTATTACATCTTGATTATATTCCTCTAAAATTATAGTCCTTAAAGTTAAATTATTATCATTTTTAAACTTTAATAATTCATCTCTTTCATTATATAATCCAAATTCGCCTAAATTAGTATATAAATCATTTATTGTAACATACTCCATATAAATACCCCTTTTTAATAAATATTTACTTTTCTTAAACAATTTCTCATAATCTCGTTAGTATTTACTAACCAAAAACTTATATATATTTTATTATTACAATATTTAAAATCCTTTTTAGGACACCAAAAATTATAATTACTTATTTTAAAATTAACTGCTTTTTCTGTTTCTCTTACTATTTCAACATCACTACCTATACAAAAATCTTTTCTATTTATATCGCTTGATGTATATTTTTCAAAAGCACTATTATTATAAATAATTTTATTTGATTCGTTAATACTTTTATTACTATTTATATCTTCTTCATTAACTCCCTCATTTCTTATTGGTTTAAATTCCTTATCAAATAAAAAGTAATAGGGTTTAGATTCAACATTATTTATATTTTCAGGTATAATATGTAATTCTTTTTTAGCTCTTGTCACTGCTACATATAATACAAAATATTCGTCTTCACAATATTTTTTATATAAATTTTCTATATCTTCGTTTTTAAGTTTATTAAAATCATATTTTCTTATATCAGGATAGAATACTTCGTTATAAAAATTTTGTAATAATAAATAAGTATAAGGTATTGTCATTCCTTTGCTACCGTGAATGGTGGATAATAATACTTTATCTTTCATTTTATCTTCATCGTCGGAGTTACTAAAATTTAATTTTAAATTAGCAATAAAATCATATATTGTTTTATCTTTATCTATAAAATCTATGTATATGCTATCAAGATATTTGATAAATTCATTTTTTTCAATTATATTTGAAATACCTTCTTTAGTTTCCCCTTCCATAAATTTTAAATTATCAAAATCAAATATAACTGCAATAGCGCTAAAAGAAAATTTATTACTATTTAGTATATTATTAACTTCTTTAAAATATGATAATATTTTACTTAAACTTTGTTTTCTATATTTTCCTATTTTTTTAATCTTTTTGCTTAAACCACATTCTAAAAAATCTAATATATTACCACTATCGTTTCCTTCCATATAAATTTCATCAATTAGTAATAAAGTTCCAATATCTATATAAGTATTTGATAATTTATTAAAAACATACTTTGTAGTCTGTAAATCATATTTTCTTAATAATTCTACAATAGATAAACATAATTTTATTTCTACTCTATTTAAAAAAGAATTACCCGCAACATAAAAAGGTATTTTTCTTAAAGTTAATTCTTTTTGAAAATCTAATGATTGTTTATTATACCTGTATAATATACCCATAGCATCTAATTTTTCACCGCAATGTATTTTATACTCAATATCATCAACTATTTTTTTAACATTTATATCATCCATATATTTAACAATATCTTTATTATTTTCTAATATATTTGTCTTTAATTTATATTCTTCTGGTATTATCATTTTATCAGTAATAATATTAGCATATTTATTTATGTTATTACCAAACCTAAAAGTAGTTGTTAAACCTAAAATATTTATATTTTTACTCTTACAATATTCCATTATATAATATGGATCTGCATAATTAAATCTATATAGTGTTTGTTTAACATCCCCAATAAATATTAATTTTGTTTTATTGGTTATAAACATATCTAAAAACTGTATTTGTAAAATGCTCGTATCCTGAACTTCGTCAACTACAATTACTTTCATTTTATTTATGTATATATTTTTAATATTATTATTACTATTTATTAATCTATACCCTTTATATAATAAATCTAAAAAAGACCAATAGTTATATTTTTGTTTAACATTTTCTAAATAGTTATAACATAATATATCATCTTTTTCTTCAAAATAAATATCTTCATTTTTTTGCATCTGTTCAACTAATTTGCCCATAAAAGATATAGCTTTATTTTTTATAAATTTTTCATCCATATCTCTACTTGAGGTATTATTTAAAAGATAATTTTTTACAACTTCACTAAAATAACCCTCATCCTTTATTGTTATTTCAGATTCTATACCTAATATTTTTTTAAAAGTATTTATAATTGTAAAAGCAAAGCTATGAATTGTCGATATGTGAATCTTTCTATTAGGAAGCAATTCCCTTATTTTATTTTTTAACTCTTTACTAGCAGTTCTTGAAAATGAAAATAGAAATATATTATCTGGGTCTATATTTTTATTTTGAATAAAGTCATAAACTTTATACCCGCAAGTAGTTGTTTTACCACTACCAGCAGAAGCAGATATAAAACAATTATCTTCGTAGTTTATAATATCCTTTTGTTCCTGTGATAGTGTCATTTTTAACTCCTAATTAATATATATAATTACTTATATAACATTTTTAAAACTTTGTCAATAGTTTTTATTAACTTTATTAAAAATTTATTTATTTTAGATATACCTATCCTGTCTATTTTTATTTTTTTGATTTTTTAATACTAAATTTTTATTTTAAGTTATAGATTTATAACTTTTTTAGGCATATTTTAGCCGCTCGACGCCACAATCACTCTCAAAAACTAGAAACCTTATTGTAATAGTAAAAAACTTGTTTTTGTACATATTGTATAAAAAGTTAGATTTAGATAAATATAAATTATTAAAATAGATTTTATTAAATATATACTTATTATTAAGATAATTTACTTTATAAAAAAGTATATATTTTATTATTAAATGAATAATATTATTTAATTTAATATATTTATAATAGAAAAAATTAAAAAACATTTTATCACAATCGCTAAGATTTTTATAACTCTCTCTCTCGTTTATCTTTTCGTATAACTCTCTTACAAAAGCGTGATTATTTAAAAACTCTTCTATAAAATCATCTAAGTAATGTCTATTAGGAAAGTAAGTATATCTTTTTATTTTAAAAAATTCTTTTACTAATTCTACCATAATATTATTAGCATCTTTAAAAGCATTTCTTATTTCTGGACTATATTGTAATTTTGTTTCAATAGCAACTCTATCCATTATATCCCTATTTTTAACACCATCAAAATCATTGCTATATACTGTATGAAAAACTGAAGGCATATAGTCCTTATATTTTTGTATTTTATCTTCCTCAACAATTATAGCATCGTGAACAGAAAATAACATATCATTTTCTTTTCTTGCTAGTAAGTGCATATACATAGTAATATCTGATTCTATTTTTTGATATAAACCATAATTAAGGCAATAGAAAAATAATTTAATTTGACTATGGGCTTTTTCAAGGTTAAATATAAAATTAGTGTTTGTTGGATTAGTTTCTATTTTATAACTTTTAAATCCAAACATTCTTATTTCTTCTGGATTTAATCCTTGGGCTTTTATATTATCATAAAATTCTTTATGTTTGTTTTCTAGTATATGTTTATATCCATATAACTTTTTCATATCACAATGTTTATACTTTTCACTTTCAATACAAAGTCCTTTACTTAATTCATATATAGATTGTATTATTTCCTTAAAATGAATACTATTTTCTAAATTATAATCTAAATATATATTACTATCAAAATTAACATTTTCTTTTTTAAAAATATTGTTTGTAGCTCCAATAGCTTCTATTACATTTTTTGTATTAATTACAACTATACAAGGAGCTTTTATAAGTTTTCTGTAATATTTTAATTCTGCTTCAGTCATTATACCTATAAAAGGATGTTGTTGTAAAACCCCTATATAAGCATCATCGTTACTATAAAGAGATTTAACTAATTCGGGTAAACTATCATAATTATCATTTATATAATTTCTACCTATTATTAAATGATAAAAAGCATTGAACATAAAAGATTTAAAATCTATTTCTTCTAATCTATAAAATTCCATTACCATTTCTCTTATTTCTTTTGATACGGATGTTAAAGCATTATAAAATCTACCACCTTTATTTGTATCTCCGTCAGTATATACTCTATAATAATTTAATTTATCTCTAAGATATTTATTTAAATGGTTAAATTTTTCATTTACTTTTTTTATTACATTATATAAAACGTGAAATCTTTTACTACAAAGGGCTTCTCTATAATCGTCTTCCTTACTTTTTTTATCTTTTACTTCCATATTTTGATTAAATCTTCTATCTTTAACTGTTAAAGAATCTTTTGCTTTTTTTCTTTTTTTACTATTATATATATTTTGAGTTGCTAATAAAAATTCAAGGTATTCTAATTTATCTAAATTATCCCCTTTAAATAAATATTTTATATCCCATTCTTTTACGGGATTTAATATGTATTGGGTTGCTACAGAACTTGTTATATTATTTTCTCTATCATAAGTTCTATGCCCTATACATTGTGTAATCATTTTTAAGCCTTCCATTCTGTCTAATAAGTTTATTACTATATTATAAGTAAGTCTATATTTTAAAACTAATTTAGTCCATATAATTAGACTGGATAAACTAATTACAATATCTTCCTTTTCAATTTCCTGTGTTATCTTACTTGAATCAGCTTTACCTATCCCTTTAATATCTTTATCTGTTATTTCCCTTTCTGCTAATATTTCTAAAAGTCTTTTAAGGTAGTTAAGACTATACATATTACTAGTTCTATATATTAAGTTTCCATTTTTTAATCCAAATTTAGAACAAAAACTACTATAACCAAAAAGAATACTTAAAGCAGTAATATAAGATGATTTATTATACCAATTTTCCTCTTTAATTCTGTCATATATAACTTTTATATCTTCCTTATATGTTATATAAAAATATTCACACTTTGAAAAAGTATATTTAGATTTTAATAATCCTTTTTGAAATTGAGATTCAATATTTTTTCTATTATTTTTTTTAGTTTTAACTCTAAACATTTTATAACCCCTTTATAAATAAAAAAACCTTATTTTGCTTTCTTTTTGAACACCTTACAAGTATATAAAAGATTAGTTGCAAAATAAGGTTTAAACTTATTCCAAATATATAAACTATTTTTTTAAAATTGTCAATACTTGTAAGGTATTTATCTATACTATTATAGTTAAAATTTTTTTTGTAATTAAACATTTTTTATCTCCCGTATAAATAAAAAAACCTTATTTTGCTTTTCTTTTTTTAACACCCAACAAGTATGTAAAAGATTAGTTGCAAAATAAGGTTTACCTTATATCTTATATTATATTTTTTTTAATTTGTCAATACTTGTTGGGTATTGTTTTATATTATTATAGTTATAATTTTTTAAACATTTATTCATTTCATATAATATAATACTTTTTTGTAAAAAAACAAATAAATATTTACTTTTTTTGTAAAAATAACTATATTTATTATAAAGGAGATAATATATGTATTCTTATACTTTAAGTGATAAAGAAAAAGAAGATATTAGTTTATATACTTTTGGTCATTTACCCCAAAGTATTATGGATAAAATTGAAAAAAATTATTTTAACCATAACAAAAATAGTATTGATAAACATTATAGTTACGTTGTTTTTAATAAAAGTTATAAGGTTATTTTTTCTGAAACTTATAAAAAGCCTAATATCCTATTACCTACTACATTAGAAAAACAATCAAAAAAAATATTTGATTTATATAAGGATAAAAAAATATTTATTGTATATATTAAGGGTAATTTTAAAAAATTAAAATATTTACCTTTTGAGGATAATTTTAAGTTTTATAAATTAATAAGCTATTTCTCATTTTTAATTCATACAAGTTTTGATATAACGGATATAATGAAAGAAGATATATATGATCAAAAATATATTTCCTTATAGTAAAGATAAAAATAACAGTTAATTGTAATAACTACGATTAACTGTTATTTTAAAACTTATTTACTTTTTTACAATAAATCTTTTTTTAACTTATTTTTTATTTTGTTTCTATTTTTTAAATAAATTAAATCTTCTAGTATATTATCGGATATATTACTTATTGCTTTATCCTGATATTCTTTTTTTTCAATATCCTTTTTTAGTTGTTGAAATCTCATTTCTTTTAAGTACCCCTGTAATTCATTTTCTCTTTGATTTTTTAAAAATCTTTTAATTTGTTTAATTGTCATTTTTAAAACTCCTTTTTATTTTGTTTACATTTATATTAACGTAATTTTAAAAAAATACTTTAGACTTATTTTTATATTTAATTGTAAATTATTTGTAAAATTTAAAAAATATTTTAAAAAACTATTGACATAATTAAGATAAAAACTTATAATGTAAGTATAAGTTAAAAAATAAAAAGGAGTTTAAAATGAAAAAGAAAATTATTGTTGCAAATGCTTTTAGTTTGCAAATGATTCAAGAGTTTCCAAGCTCTTTAAAAATGGAAGAGATTACGACAGAAGAATTTAATAAAGTTATTAAAAGTAATAACTTTGTTTCCGCCGTAGGACATCAAGATACGGCGAATTTATTAAATGTTCCTTGTAATAGAATAAATGTTTCTATTGACAAGGAAACGACTTTGATAGTTGCCCAGCTTGTTGGAGGCAGACTACCAGAGGGATCAACGACACTTCCGCAAGGATTTTCCTTTAAGTTTATAAAAGTTGAACTTAAAGAAAAAGACGTTGATTTTCAAATAATTTAAAGGAGAAAAAAAATGGAGAATATAATTTTAAAGAATTTAAATTTAATTCAGGGAAAATTAACCCTTTTAGATGAAGAAAGGGTTAGAACATATTTAAAAGGAAAAGAACTTGATTATAGAATCAAGTTTGAGGTTGAAAAAACCTCTTCCAGAGTGGTAGAAAAACTAATATGGAAAGAATGCGACCGCGGAAACGGGGCATTTTTTTATGATGACCAAAATATATTTGATGATGGATATTGTGAATATCCATACTACGACTTTGACTATGCAATGTCAAAGTTAATTGAACAAAAGGGTTACTTGAAAAAATCTTTTAATATAGAGATAAATCTTAAGGAAGGAACTGTTACATACGACAAGAAAATAGAAACTTCTGTTGATGGAACAGGGGAATTAACTGTTTGGTCAACAGCAGATAACGGAAGCGACTCGAATTTGTTCGAATATGCATCTTTATCAGCAAAAGAATAAGAGGAGTTAAAAATGACAATCAAAAAAATCAAAAAATTAGAAATCGAGTTAAATAATGGAAGGTTATCTTTACATTTAGTTAATAATAGGTTTACTATTATGTTTACAAGTAAAGAAAAGAGTTTTAAATTATTTAGAGTTAAAGAAAGTCATATATTTAATATGTATAATCTTTTGAGCAATATTAAAAACGACTGGTATATAAAAGACTATATATTTTCAGATATTTTAACTTGTAATGATAGGGTTAGACTAAGATATATAAGAGATAAATATGGGGTTAAATTTGATAAAAAAGCAATAGAAAATAAAATTGCTAATAGAGTTTTGGCTAAAAGAGGGGTTGGTAAATCAGAATTTGTATATCATTAAAAAGTAAAGGAGTTAATTAAATGGAAAATTTATTTGTATTCAATGAAGTTGATGAAATTATAGCTTTAGTTAAAGGTATCGATAAAAAGCTAGTAAATTGGTATTATATTTCAGCTTACCAAAAGCTAAGCGAAACCTTCATAGAAAAACATTTTGAAGACCTAGATAAATATTATATTTCACGCTACCAAAAGCTAAGCGAATCCTTTATGGACAAACATTTTAAGGATTTAGATAAATCTTATATTTCAACTCACCAAAAGCTAAGCGAACCCTTTATAGAAAAGCATTTTAAGGATTTAGATAAATATTATATTTCACGCTACCAAAAGCTAAGCGAATCCTTTATGGACAAACATTTTAAGGATTTAGATAAATCTTATATTTCACGCTACCAGAAGCTAAGCGAAACCTTTATGGAAAAGCATTTTAAAGACCTAGATAAATATTATATTTCAACTCACCAGAAGCTAAGCGAAACCTTTATGGAAAAGCATTTTAAAGACCTAGATAAATATGATATTTCAGGATACCAGAAGCTAAGCGAAACCTTTATGGAAAAGCATTTTAAAGACCTAAACAAATAT
>Ga0208195_1001435_pt1 | contig 26149 bp, 22 predicted proteins | sample AD_UKC077_MetaG_FD_184441 | JGI IMG/M metagenome (GOLD analysis project Ga0208195, IMG submission 184441) | Active sludge microbial communities of municipal wastewater-treating anaerobic digesters from USA - AD_UKC077_MetaG (SPAdes) (version 2) | ecosystem: Engineered > Bioreactor > Anaerobic >...
CAACCCCGTCACAGGGGACACGAGCGCCGGGAAGCAATACCACCAGGTCACCCGGCCTCAGATCCTCTGCGTCAATCTCAACGCGTTCTCCGCCCCGCATGACCAGGGCGGTCTGCGGGACCAAATCCATCAGACCGGTCAGGGCCTCGGATGTTTTGCCCTTGGCCCGGGCTTCCAGTGTCTTGCCCACCGTGATCAGGACCAGGATCATGGCGGCCGATTCGAAATAAAGCTGGTGGAGGTAGCGGTCAATCAGGGCGCTGTCACCTGTACCCAGTCCGTTGCCAATCCGGTAAATGGCAAAGAGCCCGAAGACGAAGGAGGCAGCCGAGCCGAGCGCGATCAGGGTGTTCATGTTGGGTGCAAGGTGAAGGGCACCCTTGAAGCCGGAAATGAAAAAGTAGCCGTTGATCAGAAGGACCGGAAGGGCAAAGACCATCTGCAAAAGCGCGTAGCCGACAGCATTCTCATGGCCGGTAAGGAAAGCGGGCAGGGGGAGGCCGATCATGGGGCCCATGGAAAGCCACATGAGCGGAATAAGCAAAAGGGCCGAATAGAGAAGCCGCCTCCGCATAAGGAGTTCCTCCCTTTCGCGCTCCTCAACCAGCTTCTGCCTCTCAGCCCGCCGGCCGGATTTTCTTGAACCGCCGCTCTCCCCAACCAGGCTGATACCGTAGCCTGCTTTTTCGACTGCAGCCATCACAGCTGACTCTGTTTGAATTTCTGAATCAAGTTCGACCGTCAGGGTCCCGGTCAGCAAATTGACATTGACGCCGCTCACACCATCCAGTTTCTCAACTGACCGGGTCACCGCCGCCTGGCAGGAAGCGCAGGTCATTCCGGTTACTGCAAAGGTCTTTTTCATAAGCAACCCTTCTTTCCAAGAACAATCTTACGACCGGAAAGGCGCTTGAGTCGTAACGCGGGTGCAGGAAGAGCGACCCAAATGACCTGAGAGGGAAGCTTCAATCAGGCCCTTTCGCCTGCCGCCTCCTTGTGTCTTCCCGCCTGTCTCCTGATCCAGGCGCGCAGCAGAAGACGGGTGCGCCAGTAGTGAAGGCGGTGACGCCTGGCCATCAAGCTGGTATCGATCGGATAAAAGAAGCGGCCGGCATTCATGTCAAAAAGTGAGGGACAGAGGCTGATTCCACGCCTTACCACACCCAGATAGTTGACGACTCCTGCAGCGGCCGAAGTGATTTCATCGCGATTTTTCATGTCGGTCAGAAAGATGACACGGTTGCGCGGAGCAGGGTAGTGACCATAAAGCTCCTCGACTTTTTTTTCGCACTCCTTGAGAACCTGGTCAACGATGATTACATTCAGCATGGGATGGTAAAAGAGAAAAACGCGATCTACCAGGGGCGCCCTCCCCAAAGCGGGGATCAACCGCCTGCGGGTCATGACGGCATCAAAGGGCTGCAGGCTGGTTCTGGTCCATTTGCGCTCCGCAAAATACGCCCGGAAATCGTTGCGGAAATCCGGCCAGCGGTTCTGGACCTGGCGGCACTTGCGGGGCAGGCGGAAACGCCAGATACGGTCAAGCCGCCTGACACTTTCAGGATTTCCCGGACTGAACCGCTCCAGCTTCACACTGGATACAAGCTGGAAGATAAAAATGACCACCATCAGCCCGTAGATCACAAAGGTAACGATGAAGGCTGTGTTCAGGTATTTGAGACCCGGGAAAGCGGGAGCCTCCCCGGCTTTTTTGTGCAGCCACCACAAGCCTGCGCCCAGAAGGGCCAGAATAAAGAAATGAGATAGAATCTCCCGAATCCAACCTTTGCCGCGCATGGCTAGGGCAGAAGGGTCAGCTTAGTCTCAATCTCCGCGACATGGGAGAGTGTCTGGTAAACCGAGCAGTATTTGCCGGCAATCTCGGTCGCCCGCCGGAACTGCTTTTCCTTGCTGATATCGGCCCCTTCAACTGTCATATCCAGGACGACATGCTCCAGGGTGGTCGGCGGGTCTTTGCGGTGGTGACCCTGGATGTCAATGGTGACTTCCCGGTAGGACAGCTGCATCTTTTCCGTGATGCTGAGAAAGGTCAGATAGAAACACCCGCTCAAGCCGGCCAGCACCAAGTCGTAGGGCCCGAATTCGTTTTCTTCGCGGCCCAGGACCAGGCTCCCCCTTTTCCCCTGCACATGGCCGTGATAGTGCGGCCCGAAAACTGCTTTGATATGATCCATACTTCCTCCAATAGGGTCTTTCAGGATGAGGCCCCCAGCACCATCTCGACCGTCATCTTCTCCGTCCCGCGGTAAACCGTCAAGGTCACCCGGTCCACCGCCTTGCGCTCGTTCTTGTAGTCAGCCAGCTGTTTGGTCGTTTTCACCGGTTTGCCTTCAAAGGCTGTGATCACATCACCTGCTCTCAGCCCCGCCTTGGCTCCGGCGCTGCCGGCTTCGACGGCAACCACCACGACCCCCGGATAATGGAGCCCCTGATCCGCGGCCAGATTCTCCTCGACCGTGGACACCGTAATGCCCATCATGGGCCAGACATGCTTGCCCGTCCGGATAATACTCTCGATGATGGGTTTGGCAGCGTTGATGGGAATAGCGAAACTGATGCCCTGTACCTGCTCAACGGAACCGGGATCACTGAAGATGATCTTCAATTGGTTGATCCCGATCACCTGGCCATAGGCGTTAAGCAGAGCCCCTCCCGAATTGCCGGGATTCAGGGCAGCGTCCGTCTGTATAAGGGCGATGGGGGTTTGCGACAGCTCACGGTCAAGTGCTGAAACAATGCCTGAGGTCACGGTTCCTGATAACCTCCCTGTCGGATTGCCGATGGCAATGGCCAGTTCACCGATCAGAAGCTTGGACGAGTCGCCCAGCTCCACGGTGGGCAGGCCGGAAGCATCAATTTTTAAAACAGCGACATCAGCGTAGGGGTCGCTCCCCACCAGTTTGGTCTCAGAAGCCCGCCCGTCTTCCAGGTTAACATGAATGGACCGGGCATTTTCAACCACATGCGCGTTAGTCACCACATAGCCGTCCTCTGTGATGATGAAGCCGGAGCCTGCCACCCGGTTTTGCGCAAGATCCCCAAACTGGTTGGTAATCACGACATCGGTGTAGATGGCAACGACCGCAGGTTTTGCTTTTTCGACAATCTGTGGAATGGTCAGGATCCGCTTTCCCGGCTGCGGCGCGGGCAGGGCCAGGTCCGGCAGCTCGAACTCCGGATCGAGCACCTCTGTTTCCTGCTCAGGCGGCGGCGCCGTTTCCGTTTCTTTTTCCGTTTGGGCAGGCGCAGTCGTCCCCCCGGTAGTAGCCACAGGCCTTAGAATTTTGTCCTTATTGGCGTGCAGGAATACAAACAGGCCCGTGATCGCGGAAAAAACGAGTACCGCAACCAGGCCAACCAGAATAATGCCAAGCGCAAGGCTGCCCGACCTGTCAGCGGTCTTCGGCGGCCGATCTTCCCTTGCAGAAAACTGCCTGTCTTTTCTCATGTCATCTTGGTCATTCATGATCTTTTTCCTCCCCTCATGTTCCCGGCGGCTTTGGAGGACGGCGTATCCCTGAAGTCATCGTACTGCCCAGGCAGTCAGCCTCTATGTATGCCGCCGCATGTTCAATGACAGGATCTGTTTTCATTTTATCCCCAGGTCCCAGCTTTAAGGGGATAAATGTAACGACCGTTATCCGGCATCCCCTCCGGTTTCCCCTTTGGGGATGTCCTGTCTCCCTTTGTCCCTTGCCCGGACGTGGGTCAACCTGATTTTGCTTTTGCGGATGGCCTGTTTGCCGCGGCGGTTTTTTATTCTTGCCTGAACCGACCGGGCGGCCTTAAGCACTCTTGCTCTCACCTTCTTCAGGAACAAGGCCAGCCTGGCTCCCAAACCGGCTTCCTCTTCAGCGGTGTCTTTTTCCTCTCTGCCCTTTACCCGGACGTGGGTCGACCTGACCTTGCTTTTGCGGATGGTCTTTTTGCCGCGGCGGCTTCTTATCCCCGCCTGCACCGCCCGGACGGCCTTAAGTGTTCTTGCTCTCACCTTCTGCAGGAACAAGGCCAGCCAGGCTCCCAAACCGGCAAGCAGGAGCCCGGCCCTGGCTGCCTGCCTTTTAAAAGAATGCTTCCTGTGTGAGGCCTGGCGGGGCCCCCGCTTTCTGACCGGCTTTTCTTTTCTCTCAGGCATCGGCTCCGGGGCCGCCTTTTGCGGGACAGGGACAACTGGAAGCGCTTCCTCACCCCCGTCATCCAATTCGCCCTGCCAGGGTATTTCTGAGACGGCTTCAGGCCCCACCCCCGCCAGCTGCCTGTCAAGCAGGAATCTGACCATGTAGTCGAGGGCGTATTGCAGCCCCTTGAGAATAATGATGGCGAGGAGGGGAATCAGGATCAAGATCCCGATCAGGGCAAGACCCTCCCCAATCACCCAAAGGCCGCCGACAACAACCCCTGCAACCGTCATCAGGATTCCCCCCGACTCCGCAATGACGTCAAGGGCCGTTTCGATATGGCCATCCATCCTGGCAAAGATCAGGGTCAGAATGGATTCTTTTTCAAAAGTGACCTGGGGCAAGAAATAATGAACGAGAACGTAAAAGAGCAGAAGATACTTGAAGGCATAGACGAGAAGTGCCAGCGGCCTGATGAAAAAAGGCAGGCGCCTGTAAAAGATGGAGAGCACCGGCGTCAGGACAATAAGAAGAAACAGCAGGGCGGGCACTGCCGGCCAGCCAATCACAATCAGCTGATCCCGGCGTTCGGGAAACAGTACCAGCACCATAAAAGCCGCGGCCATGGCCGCAGCCAGGAGGATGTGGGCATTAAAATGCCTGCGTGACCTGTAATCGGTGTCACTCCAGATGGACCCGATTAAAAATCCTTCAAGATAATCCATACGTCCTTCACTTCGGCTGGCCGGCAGGTGATCAAACCGGTTGCGGCCCGCCTGTAACAAGGTTCAGTATAGCATTGACCCGACGTTTTTCAGTCTTCTCCCGCCAGTGAACGGGCCATGGCACGCACCCGGCTGAAACGGTGACTCATCCCCGATTTGCTGACAGGCGGCACCATGGCCCTCCCCAATTCTTCCAGGGAAGCACCCCGGTTCGCCAGCCTGGCCCTGGCCGCCTCAGCCAGCTGGGGTGGCAGCCAGTCCAGACCTCTTAAGCGTTCGATCACTGCGATGGCTTCCAGCTGCCGGGCGATCGACTCTGCCCGGCGCCCGGCGTTGGCGTCGTCGAAATTCACCAGGCGGTTGACCTGGCCCATGAGCTCACGCTCACTTCTTTTTTCTTCAAACATGAGCAAAGCGTGATGAGCTCCTGACAGAAGAAGGAAGCGGGCGACCTCTTCCCCGCTTGTAAAAAGCAAATGCGTCCTTCCCTGATGGCGCGTTGTTCCGGGCGCCAGCCCGTAATGGGAAAACAGGCGCGTCATCAGCTGGATGGCGCCGCCCGCCGACGGTGAAAAAGCCAGGCGATAGCGCCCGGTGGCAGGGTTGGACATGACACCGCAGGCAAGGAAAAAAGCGGCGTAGATGGGCTCCAGCCCCCGCTCACCCACTTCCCTGAGCCAGCCATTGAAATCAAAGAACAGAGCCGTCCGGCCCTGGAAGGGAACCTTGAAGAGAAGGGTGACATCACGCCGTCCCCTTTTCTTCTCCCCGGCCGGGAAGCCGAGTGTGCGGGCAACGGTTTCCATCAAGTCTGCGGTCATGTCTCCGGTCAAGCGGAGCGTGACATCCCAGCCTGTCTCACGCTCTTCGATCTTGCCGAGGACAGCAGTGAACGACGCAAAAGTGACAAGGGCCCATTCGGGGTCGTCCAGATAGGCGCGATGACGGTCAACCAGCTCTTTTCGTATCTGAAGCGAAAAGGTCATGACCTGGCTTCCTCTTCCTCGATTTGCTCAATCATCCTGCTTCGCACATCCCGCCTCAGGTCGCGGTGCAGCACATGGACCCGGTAGCCCCGCGCGCGCAGAAAAGCCGCCAGCCGTTCGACAGCCATGACACTGCGATGGCGGCCGCCCGTACAGCCAACGCCGATGCTGAGCCGCTGTTTTCCTTCCCGGACGTAATAGGGAATCGCAAACTCAAGGAATTCCTCCTGGATTTCAAGAAAGCGGGTAAACTCCGGAAACTGCTGCAAAAACCCGATGACGGGCCGGTCAAGTCCCGACAAAGGCCGCAATTCATCAAAATAGAAGGGATTGGGAACAAAACGGACGTCCAGGATCATATCCGAGTCAATTGGAAGTCCGTACTTGAAACCAAAAGACTGCAGATAAATGGCCATGGGCACCTCGTCTGGTGACTGGCCGAAGAGGTGCAGTATCCGCTCCCGCATCTGCTGGCTGGATAAATCGGTCGTGTCCATGATATCCGTGGCAAGTTCCCTGACGGGTGTCAGGAGTTTTCGCTCTTCACTGATGGCATCGGGCAGGGACCTGTCTGCTGCCATGGGATGGTCACGGCGGCTTTGGTTGTAGCGGCTGACCAGTGCCGCGTCCGACGCTTCCAGAAAAAGAATACGGACAGGAATATTGAGCTGCTGGAGTTCTGTCAAAACAGGGGAAAAATGTTCCACGAAGTGCGGGTTGCGGCTGTCCATGACCAGGGCCACCCGGCTGCTTGCGTCATTTTTCCCTCCCGCCAGGTCGCCTTCCGACAGGATCCGGGTCAGCTGACCCACCAGCTGGGGCGGCATATTGTCAATGCAAAAAAATCCCATATCTTCCAGGATTTTCACTGCCATACTCTTTCCGCTTCCGGAAAGGCCTGTCACGATCGTAATATCCATCACTCAGACTCCATTGTCTCAGAAGGCCAGGGGATCACTCTCCCACTCGCCGGCCAGCCGCACTTCCGGCATCAGCAGGACACCTTCCATGTCAAAAACGGCCCGCCTGACATCAGCAAAAACCTGGGCAATCTCTTTGGCCGTCGCGCCTCCGAGGTTCACGATAAAACCCGCATGCATGTCGGACACTCCTGCTCTGCCCCGCCTGTATCCTTTCATCCCCGCATCGGAAATGAGCTTGCCCGCAAAATGGCCCTCCGGGCGCCGGAAAGCGCTGCCCGCCGACTGGGCGGCAAGCGGTTGGGTCAGGTAGCGCCTGCGTGCAAAGTCGGCCATCCGCCCGTAGATTGCATCGGCCGGCGCCCGCTTGAGCCGGAACTCTGTTTCAAGGATGACTGAATCCGGATGGTCGCTGAAGTAACTGTGGCGATAAGAAAAATCGTGCGCATCACCGGCAAGTTCTCCTGTCTCCCCCCTGGCGTCAACAAATTCAGTCCGGATCACAAGATCGGCCATGCTGCCATCATAGGCACCCGCATTCATCAATACGGCACCCCCGGCAGATCCCGGAATTCCGCAGGCGAACTCCAGGCCGGACAAACCCAGCCTGGCCGCCTGGGCGGCAATTTCATAAAGAGGCGTTCCTGCCAGGCAGACCAGGGTGTCATCAAGGCAGCGAATCCCGCCAAGCGAGGGCGATAAGATGGCCGTGATCCCCCGGATACCCCGATCGGATACCAGGACATTGGTTGCCCGCCCAAGAACCGTGAGCGGCCACTGTTCCCGGCTGGCAAGTCCTTTTAGCTCAACCAGGCTCTCCTTGGTCGAGGGCAGGACCAGAAGGTCGGCAGGGCCTCCTACCCGGAAATTGGTCCAGCGGCAAAGAGGCTGATCCCGCAAGACTGACAGGCCGGTAATCTGCTCAAGCTTTCTGCCAGCCCCGGCGGCGTCAAACGGGGTCACTTCCTTCATTTCCACTCCTCTTGCGTTTGGTCATAAATCCGCCCGGTCAGCTCCCTGATCACGTCGTGCCCCATCTGCCTGTTCCGGTAATTGACGGCTGCGAATTCAACGATGACGGCCAGATTCCTGCCTGGCCGGACCGGCACCGTCATGGAAGGAATGGTAACGCCCAGCAGCTGGGTGCATTCATCCTCAATTCCGATCCGCTTATACTCCTTATCCTTGACCCAGAACTCCAGGTGGATAACAAAGTCCACATTTTCCTGAACCTTGACAGCTGACACGCCGTACATCTCTTTGACATCCAGGATACCCAGGCCCCGGATTTCGATCATGTGGCGGATGCTCTCGGGCGCCCGGCCGAGCAAGGTGGTGTCGGACACCCGGCGAATCTCCACCAGATCGTCTGCGATCAGACGGTGGCCGCGCTTGACCAATTCAAGCGCCGTCTCGGATTTCCCCACACCTGACTCGCCCAGGATCAGGATTCCCTCACCCAGAACCTCTACCATGACGCCGTGCATGGACGAAACGGAGGCCAGCTCTACGTTGAGGAATTTGACCAGGGAGCTGGAAATATCTGCAGTAGCCAATGAACTCTGGACAATGGGGATCTCATACTTGCCGGCGCTCTCGAGCAATTCGGGAAAAGGTTCATGATCGCGGGACAAGATCAGGCAGGGAATCCCCCTGGAAAACAAGCGGTCAAAGCTGAGCATCCGTTCTTCAGCTGACAGTGACTCCAGGTAGGCCATCTCCATATTGCCAATCAACTGAATGCGGTTGGCCCCAAAATGCTTGAAGTGTCCGGCAAGCTGCAGGCCCGGACGGGTCACATCGGCAACCGTGATGTTGGTCTGATCGATCTTGCCGAAATCGCAGATAACCCGGTAACCAAAAAGATCAACAATCCGGCGCAGGCTGACCACTGTTTTCCCCATTGAAATTCCCTCCACGAGCGGTTTTCCCACTTCCTTTACGCGGAAATTATAGCACAGGGGTTTCCAAGACAGCCTGAATGAATGCCCATGGAATCCGTTTTTGGGTAAAACAAACCCCCCCTCCCGAAGGGCAGGGGGGGGGGCGTTAATCTGCAGGGACTTAGATGCCCCACAGCGAAATTAGGCTGTTGTATCCTTCTTCCTGGGCTTCAGAGCCAGGATGGCCGACACGACCGCAAGGACAAGCATGGCGGCCGCCAGGTAAGTGTAGACGGAGATCTGTTGTCCAGTCGCAGGTGTTTTTTCTCCATCATCGGGTATCTCATCTTCTTCTCCACCCACGATTTCCAGCAGGTTGGTGAAGATGGCGGGCGCCTCGCCGGCTTTCCGCTGAACGAGCAGCGTCCCGTCTCCCTGGTCACTTACGGTGAGTGTGAGCGTGTACTCGGTATCATCGTAAATGATTTTTTCCAGTGTACCCTCAACCTCCCTGATAGTATAGACGAAGGTCTTTCCGATGTCATCCAAACCAAACTCGAGAGGCGCGAACTGCACACCGCCAAGGGCTGTGTTCTTCGCTGTCCGCAGGACGTTACCCAACGGATCGACCAGTTCGAACTCGAACTGTCCCGCCTCAAGAGTAAAGTCGACAGCCACCTTGGTCGCGACCGGGGCGTAAGCACCAGACGCATTATACCTGTTGGTGAAGGTTGTGCTCCCATCATAGGTTACGCGCAAATCCAGCTCACCGTTTTCAAAATCTTTTACTTCCACCTTGATTTTTAGTACGTGTTTGTCATAAGTCACTCCACCAAGGTTTCCTTGTATTTCTTCAACGGTGTAGTAGTAAGTTTTACCGACATCTTGCTCGGTGTACTTGATAGGTTTGAAGACAACCCGGCCTGCCCCGTCGTTGGTCGCAGCCAGCGCATGGTTCAAGCCATCGCCATTCAGCTCGAAACTGAATTCACCTGGTTTCAGGCTACGTCCAGTAAGCTCTTTCCTTACTTCCGGCATCCATTCACCATCAGCCAGATAGCTGTTCGTAAAGGCTGCCACCTCGGCCTCAACCCAGGCCGGCGGGTCGGCTTCCCCGTCATAAATGTAGTAACTAACCGCCGCCTCAAGCTTTCCTTCATCGTTGTCCGTGATCACGACCTTGACAAGGTACTCCTTCGTATCGTACGTGAACCAACCAAGGCCACCATCCACTTCCTTGATCAGGTAGTAGTAGGTGCCTTCGGCGCCATCTGCATAACTCAACTTGCTGAACTTGAAGATGCCGCCCACGTTGGAAACGGTCTCGACGTGAGCTCCCTCAATGCCGTCCACATCCGACTTGTAAAGGGCAAACTCGAACTCGTCGTCCCCAAGCGCCTTATTTCGGTTCTCAAGGGTCTTGGTACCGCCAAGCTCCACCTCGACGCCCTCAGCCAGATAGCTGTTCGTAAAGGCTGCCGTCAATTTGGCCACCCAAACATCATCCACGAGCCGCCAGTAGGTGACAACGGCCTCGAGCTTTCCTTCATCGTTGTCCGTGATCACGACCTTGACAAGGTACTCCTTCGTATCGTACGTGAACCATCCAAGGCCACCGTCCACTTCCTTGATCAGGTAGTAGTAGGTACCCTCGGCGTCAAAGTCAAGTTTACTGAACTTGAAGATGCCGCCCACGTTGGAAACGGTCTCGACGTGAGCTCCCTCAATGCCGTCCACATCCGACTTGTAAAGGGCAAACTCGAACTCGTCGTCCCCAAGCGCCTTATTTCGGTTCTCAAGGGTCTTGGTACCGCCAAGCTCCACCTCGACGCCCTCAGCCAGATAGCTGTTCGTAAAGGCTGCCGTCAATTTGGCCACCCAAACATCATCCACGAGCCGCCAGTAGGTGACAACGGCCTCGAGCTTTCCTTCATCGTTGTCCGTGATCACGACCTTGACAAGGTACTCCTTCGTATCGTACGTGAACCATCCAAGGCCACCGTCCACTTCCTTGATCAGGTAGTAGTAGGTACCCTCGGCGTCAAAGTCAAGTTTACTGAACTTGAAGATGCCGCCCACGTTGGAAACGGTCTCGACGTGAGCTCCCTCAATGCCGTCCACGTCCGACTTGTAAAGGGCAAACTCGAACTCGTCGTCCCCAAGCGCCTTATTTCGGTTCTCAAGGGTCTTGGTACCGCCAAGCTCCACCTCGACGCCCTCAGCCTCGTAGTGGTTGGTAAAGCTCACTGTTGCAGGGTCAACCGCCGCACTGATCCGCCCTTGGTTATCCTTCGACAGGGTCACTGTCACCGTGCGGGATAGGTTTTCGTCATAGGTAATTCCCGCGATAGGCTGACTGGAATCTTCTGTGACCGTATAGAAAAAATCTTTCGTGGTTGCACCGCCAAGATCAATGCTGGTAAAAAGGATACTGTCAAAGCGGAAGTCTTTTGTACCATTCCCAGCGAAAGTAAGTTCCTTCTTTACCCCGTCGACTGGGAGTTTGGGACCGGTCAACACGAACCCGAACTTATCCGTCTTGGTGGATGTACCCGGGCGCCCCGACAAAGTCTTCTCAACGCCGATTGACACCAGGGCAACATTCCTCCGGTTGGTCACTTCTACTTCTATATCGCTCCGCGGTATGTTGCCTACATGATTCACTTCAAAAGTGGTTCCCCCATCCACCCCATCAGTTTTGTAGGAAATGTCATACTCGCTGAGCGAACCCGAAGAGACACCAATTTCCTCAACCGAATAGGTGCCTTCATGACGTAATGTCGTCAGCCAGACATAACCAGGATCCTCCGCATTGGGGACGAGAGCCTCCGTGTGCGGGAAGTTGGCACTGTCTCCACCGCTTGACTTTTTAATCTCTACATCGAATGTCAGATTATCGGCAATCATATCACCGGCAATCAGGTTGCCCTGGTTGTCCGTTAAAATCTTCTTGATCTTGAGGAAGACCGGATCGACCTTGGGTGACTCGAATGAAGCGGAATCAGGATTGTCATCGGAATTTGTGTAGGTCATCACCGTGGACTTATTAGTCCAATAAAGATGATGGTTCGGATCAACCGATATTTCCGCCAGCTCAATGCCTGGATCCAGGATTGATGGATTGATCTCAATCCGATAGGTCATCTCCGCGTAGCGGATATCGTCGGTGCCCACAACCAGTTTTTTGAGCTCGGGAAATGTCCACTTAATCGTCTGATTGGTTGTCCCAGCGGGAGCTTTCAACTCGGTGGTTCCATCGCCAAAGGTGTCTATCTGCACATCAGTGACTACGGAAAAACCATCGCCCATTTCATCGGTGACAACAGCGCTTCGGACGGCGGACTGAGAAGTGATAATGCCTGCGATTTCCCCATAGATTCCTTCAAGCTCACTGGGGTTATTCGTCGAGTAGGCCCTATTTTGTGAGGCGATCTGACGCAGTATGTCAGTACCCGTCGCATCTGTGCCGACAGCGATTGTAAAGAGATTGTTTTGGCCAATGGAAGCTTTGGTGTCAGATGCCGCTCTTATGGCTGCGGATCCATTGTTGATGTGTTTGGTGATGTATACCCAATTGGGACGAGTACCGAGAGTTTGGTCATAGCTCTGAGTCAAAGTGCTTCCGGTGCCGACGACTGTGCTCTCGTCGAAATGGCCGTCATAGATCCCATACCATTGATGTCTGTTGCTCGACGTGTTGGTTCCTGTTGCTTCCACTATGTCCCAATTCAATGGTTCATAGCTGAAAGTCGGTAAACCATCTGACAAGAGCACCATAATCTTGTTGTCAATCGTAGCAGGCAGAGCATCCAACAATTCCTTGCCCTTTAAAATGCCGGCTTGAGTGTGTGTGCCACCTGAAGCTACGAGATCGTCAATGGCCTTATTCAGACCCTGATCGCCCGTTAGCGTTCTGGTAAAAGTCCGGTCCACCGTCACGAGCTCGGATGGAGGATATTGCCAGTTACCGTCATACTTACTGGAAAACGAAACGATCGCTACTTCCAAGTTTGGATCCTTCAGGACCTCTTTAACAAATTCTTTCGCCGCATTCTTGGCTTCAGTCATGCGGGTGCCTTGCATACTCCCTGACCGGTCGATTACTAAAACGACTCGGGTCGTCTCTGCAGGACCCTCTTTATCCCTGCCTTCCACCCGCAACTTGATGTCCCAGGTATTAACCATGCCTGGAACCGGTGTGGCTGTCTTGTAGGTTCTTACCTCTCCAGGCTGTAATTCACCATTTTCCGCCGATACGATCTCCGGCGCGATAAAGGCATGTCCAGCCAGCATGAGTACTGCCAGCAAAATGGCCAACAGTTTTTGTTTATTTAAGCCCTTCATTTGCATTTTCCTCCAAAATCTCATGAAATTAATGGCCCTTCATCAGCGAAAATGATTTCGCCAAATACCCCTTGTTACCAACACTTTTTTCCCTTGCGATTTTGCCCTTCGTAGGTAAAATGACCCTTCTTCTCCTGCATAACCGGTGTATAGAATAATTTCACCACTTCCATCGATTTGTTGCAGTTACACAAGTATATACGCATAAGTAGCTTAAATGCAATCATACTTTGTATATTATATGTAGTACTGAGTCCAAAGTTATTCATACTAAGCTATTCATTGTATATACATTACCAAGCAGGTAGTATGATCTATCCTCACCTCACGGACAAGTTTCGTATCACAGATCACAGTATTGGACCAATATGCCCCATAAGTCACAGGGGATCGCCGGTATCCGTAATTCCGGGAACGCAAAGTGCTGCGGCGCTTGTGTTACAATGGCGTCACTCAATTGAGAGATGGTCAGGACGTCTGAAAGGAGATGAGAAAATGTTTTTTGAAGAAATCATCGGAGCTTTCACCGGTCGCAACAGGAGAACACGTCACCGCCAGGTCTGCCTCGGCATCACCCTGGGGGCCATTGGAGGCGCTGTTCTGGGACTCTTGTTTGCTCCCCAGGCCGGCAAGGAAACACGTGAACAGATCGCCAAAACCGCCGTCAAGGGCGCCAAGGCAGTAAAAGAGTATTCCGTCAAGGCCGGTAAAGCCATCAAGGAAAAGACGGAAGAGACGGCCGAAGCAGTCGCCAAAAAAGCACGGGGCCTGGCCCGTGAAGCCCGGCTGAAAGAAAAAGAAGGCCAGGAAACTGAAGAGAGCGGTGAGGAATAAGCACGGGATCAGACCGTCGAACGGCTCCGGAATCCTATCTCCCGGCCGTCGAAGCGAGAGGAGCAAATTATGACTGTTATGCTGCTTGAAGTCAGTGTCCCGCTTACCACACTTCTTTATGTCGTGCTGGGCTTGGCTGGAACGGTAGCCCTGGTCGCTCTTACCATCTTCCTTTTCAAGGCCGCAGCGGCAGTGGGGCACATCAGCCGGCTGGTCAGCGGCATATCGCCTGACCTTGTGAAAACGATTGAAGAATTGCCCGCGACAATAAAAAACATCGAAACTGTAAGCGGGAATCTGGTTGACATCACAGATGAGCTGGCCGAGTCTGCACCAGAGCTGCTCGATGATGTCGAAATTGTACTGGACGCTCTGGGGTCGACAACCGAAGCGCTGTCATCCGCTGTAACCGGTGTAACGGACGGCATCTCCTCCCTTTTCAGCAGGAGGCGAAAACCTTCGGGAACCAGCACCACTTCACAGCTTCTTGCCATCGCCGGTGCCCTGCTCGGCCTGATGAAAAAAGGCAAAGAAAAAGAACCCGCGAAAAAGAGGAAGAAGAAGAAAAAGAGAAAGTAGACACTGCCTCCGCCGCCCAGAGGCGGCGGAGGCATTTATTCTCAAGGCAGAGGATCGCTCTTGATCCCCGCCTTTTCCAGTTTTCCCCGAAGAACCGGCAAGTGCGTCTCACCCGGAACCTTTCCCGCGAAAACCAGGGTCACATCCCCTTGGTCCAGACGTTTGTCGAGATCGTCGACAAAATCAGGGAAAGCCGGATTGGTCTCCAGCTCTTCTTCATAGCTCTTGGAGAACTGCTCAAAACTCAAACGGCCCCCATGATAAGCCTGGCGTAACCGCGTACTGGGTGTAATATCCTTGGCCCATCCGTCGAGCGCCGCTTTCTCGCGGCTCACCCCCCGAGGCCACAATTGATCGACCAGGATGCGGTCACCATCGGAAGGTTCCGCCTGATCGTAGACCCGCTTCCATTTCAGTGTGTTCATATCCATCCCTCCCTCATCCGCACTTCAATCTCTCTCCCTCTTCTGATTATCTGCGCTTGGAGAAAGGATTGCTGTAAGAAGGGACACATGAATCAGGGAGTTTCAGATGCCCTGCTTTCAAAATATTGAACAAAAAACACTGAGGCAAGCATGATGAGGCTGCCGAAGATTTCCCGGGAGCTGAACCGTTCACCCAATACCACAACACCGCCCAGGACGGCAAAGACAGCCTCCAGGCCCATGATCAGGGAGGCAACCGTCGAGTGGCTGTCTTTCAAAGCCACGATCTGCAAGGTATAGGCGACCCCGCAGGAAAAGACACCCGCGTATAAAATGGACGGCAAAGCGAGCCGAATCAGGCCGGGGTCCAGGGCAGGTTCGAAGAACAGGGCCGTCACCAGGGAGAAGAGGGAGGCGATCAAGAACTGGGTGGCGCTGAGCGCCAGGGGATCCACATCCCCCGCATAGCGGCTGACGCTGATGATATGAAAGCTGTAGCCAATTGAACCAATGAGCAAGAGCCAGTCGGCCAGCACGAAGCCGCCACTCGCGGCATAGGTCATCAGGTAAAGACCGATGAAAGACGCGGCCACCGACAGCCAGTGATGCAGTTTGACCTTTCGGCCAAAAAGCAGGGAAATCACGGGCACTAGGACAATGTAAAGGCTGGTGATGAAGCCCGCCTTGCCGGCGCTGGCCGTCAGGAGGGCGTTCTGCTGCAGGGAACTGGAAACAAATAAAATCAGGCCGATCAGCAGGCTGATCCTGAAAAACCGCCAGTCAAGCCTGGGTTTTCTGGCCAGGATAAAGGGCAGGAGCACCAGAACCCCAACCCCGTACCGCAGGGCATTGAAGGTGAAGGGCCCGATATGTTCCATGCCCGCCGATTGAGCGACAAAAGAGGTGCCCCACAAAAAGGCGGTGAGAAGGAGCAGGAGATGCGCTTTTCTGCTTTTTGACACTGGGCAGACCTCCCCGAAGGATATTTCAGTCCTTGCTGCACACGCCTAATCTTACCCCATTTAGGCAGGAAAACCTCTCTCATTCAAAGTTCCTGCGGGATCCTTGCTACAGACCGGTGGAAACTGACTTGAATGCCACCCTCAGTCCATGTACCAGGGGAATGCAAGCGATACCCGCAGGGAAGATCCGCGGCCTCAAGGATACTCCTGATGAAGTGCGTATCGATCCCGCACCAAACATATTTTGTCATCCAGACGTATAGACGGCCTAACCTTCCTTTTGAGATCGCCAACCGTTCAAGCCGGCCTAAACAGAAAACCTCCCGGCCACCAGCCGGCCAAAGGCAGCTGGAATGCAAAGGAGATAAGCTGATGTCTGTCACGAAAGACAACAGGGGGCAGCACGCAAAAGAGGTGGGGGCTGGCCAGTTTCTGCGCCGATGATTGACCTCACCCCATTTGTTTTCGCCGCTTGCCTGCTAGCCTGCGTGCTGTTTCAGGAATTCCAAAGTCGCCTGGTTAAAACCCTCGACATCTTGGTAGATCGGCGCGTGGGCACAGCCTTCAAAGACAACCAGCCGGGCATCCTCGATGGCGTTCTGCATGGCTTGTGCAAAGCGGGTGGATGTGATCAGATCGTGACGGCCAAAGGTGATCTGTGTCGGCGCCTTGATGCGCCCGAGCTGCTCTTCCGCATCGTGTTCAATGACAGCCTGGGACTGGCGCAGGAAAGCATCCAGGGGCTGTTCAGGCCTGCTTCTGACAAAGTCGGCCAGCGACTGGACATAGTCCGGTTTTTCGGCGTAGAGCTCGGGTGTGAAGCACCAGGGAAAAATGCCGAGGATGACCATCTCCGTCACACTGTTCAGACCCTTGGCCATGACCTGCCAGCCTTCAACCACGGTTTTAAGGAAGGGATCCGTCTTGGGCCAGCCGCTGTGGAGTGACAGTGACTTGACTTTTTCGGGATATTTGGCAGCAAGCCACATGCCGGTCGCGGCGCCCAGTGACAGACCGGACACATGCGCCTTTTCAATCTTCAGAGCCTGCATCAGAGCCGCAATATCGTCGGCAAACAACTCCATGGAGTAGTCCCCGGCGGGCTTGTCCGTCATGCCGGCCCCCCTCGGGTCAACCGAGATACAGGTAAATTCCTTGGCATAATCCGCCACCTGGAAAGCGTAGCAGGCATGGTCCGCCGCCAGGTAAGGTATGAGGACAAGCGGCTCACCGCTTCCATCTTGCTCATAGTTCATGGTGATTCCGTTAACTTTAACTTCAGGCATTCCAAGTCTCCTTTCAGTCTCTGCGCCTGGGCGCCCTGCCGATATAACCAGGCGGCGGACTGGTTCAGCCCGCCGCCGGATCACTGAATGGATGGACTTAACTAATTATCTCCAGTCTACGCCTTTTCTCCCATCCCGCAACCTTAAGGCTTTTCGTCCGGGCCATGACCGCCAATCACTCCGGCCAGATGGTCCTCCAGGGTATGGACGCCCTGTGCCCGCACGTCTTCCACCTCCTCATAAGTCAGCTCGCAGACAATTTCTTTTCGCGCCTGATCAGGAAACCCTCCTTCGAAGAAAAGAAGGCATAACCTGCCTCATCCAAACGGCACTTGCCCACAGTTCGCTCAAACACAGTATTGGCGTAAGTCTTGTTGTCTGCCTGCTTTCTGAAAATGGCATCGGCAAAATCGCTGCCGGCACCTAATTTCTTGAAGGCTGTCTTGATACTGCTTTCAGTAAGCTAACTCTCTATGACGGGATGCATCTCAATGTAGCCCCGCCAGCCCTCCGGCTTCAATTGCATTTTGGGTGCCAGATCGGGCGCATACCGGTAGCCGTAGACTTCCGGCTTGAACCTTTGGATGCGGTCCATGCAAAGACCGACAGCCTCCTGAAAATTTTGATCATTATAGGGTTCTCCCTGGAAAACAAGAAATTTGCAGGGTTCCAGATCAATCAGATCAAAACCTGCAGGAACTCCGCCTGTGTAGTCAGCTCCAACCTCCACGCCGTGGGCGTAGATACCGGTTCCTTGCGTGCGCAGATTTTCGGGCAGCCACAAGCCTGCGGGTTCATAAAGGGCCTCTTTTATTTCAGAAAGAAGATCCCAGGCGTAGGAATCCCCGCTTTTCCCACAGCCGATTTCCTCGCAGTAATCAAAATAATTATCGGCTTTTTTGCTTCGCAGAAGAATGAGTTTTCTTTTTGGGCGTTCAACAATTTGGGTGAAGATGACATAAGTTTGCTGCATGCCGGAGTCCTCCTCTTTTTTTGACCGGTCAAGATATCGATAGGGAATCCGCCAGCCATCAGGCCTTGGGTGGCTGGCAAATTTTTTCGGGTTTATCCCGAATACTTGGGTGAATGCGCGGGTAAAGCCCTCATGGCTGTCAAAGACATAATCGAAGGCAACATCCAGCACTTTCACCTTGTCCTTGCGAAGCGCGGCGGCAGACCGCAGCATCCGCTCCCTGCGGATGTACTCGAAGGGAGACAGGCCGACCCGGCTCCTAAAGAGCCGTGCGGCGTGATATTGGGAATAGCCGGCCGCCTTCGCCAGATCACTGGCGGTGATGCGGCAAAGCAGGTGATCTTCAATATACCCGGTCATTCTGGCGACGGCCGCTTCTTGTTCATTCATCAGGCATTCCCCCTTAATACCTTTTAACAGTCACCGCCTCTGATTTCTTGACCTCCCATGCGATGTTTCGGTTAGGAGGAGGCCCGAACGCGCTTTTTCGGTGAAGTCTTTGCCATGGTTGCAGTCCGCATCATCGCTCGGATTGGCTGCGCTTCTGGGCTTTTTCGTATTGTCGGATACCCCGTGAAATATCAAGCCGAAGGAGGGTGCGGCGAAAGAGAAAATTATCCCTGGTCAGGTCCTGCCCGAAGAAGTGGATTTCCCGCCTTCTCTTTTTCTCACAAAGATCAACTTCCCAGCCTATGATTCCTTGCGGGAGAGGCAGGATTTGCCGGCCGTCCGCCGAACAGATCCGGCTTCTGCCATTCATTTTGAATCCGGCTTTTTTCATCATCCAGCCCATGATACCGGGCATGGGTTCCAGCTTCCCCACACTGTTGACATAAACAACAGGAACGCCAAAGGCGTCCAGGTAGCTGCCGCATAGATCTTCAATAGACGCAATTTCTTCCGCATCTTTGTTGGGATTGGCCGGACTGCCGTGAGGAAAAACGATCAGAGCAATTTTTTCGTCCTTTACGTTGTCATAGAAGTGTCTGCGTCTCGCGTCGTAGCAGATGGCGACCGCGATATTCCCAAAAGGTGCCCTGATGATACTGTCAAACCAGCCCCTCCTGAATACAGCCGCTTCGCCTTCACTTTTGGTAACAGAGCCATAAACATGTTTTCCATCGGCGATCAGGTAGCGGTTATAGTAATCTCTCTTTTCAAAATCCAGGTATCCAACCCCAATGAATGTGTTGTACTTGGATGCCATCTTCATGGCCCATGAAGAGGTATCCCGGCCGCCATGGTCGGCAAAATGCCATATCTTCTGGTTTGGCATGTAACTGCACAAAGCCAGTTCGGGCAGCAAGACTAAATCCGGGGAAGGAAGCGCGGCGATCAGCGATTCGATGTATTCTTTTCTTTCACCGACCCCCTTCAGGTCATTATTCAGTTCCAAGGCAAAGAGTCTCATGGATCCATCTCCCACAGTATCATTCTATTCTTCATGGGAGGCTGATGCCAGGCTGCGAAATCAGGTACCTGTCAAGGGATTGCCAAAACTTGTCCATGGACAAAGCCCGCGAACGGAAAAATCCACAAAATTCTTTCGAAGAGGAATGGCCCCTCCATGCGATAAGCGGCCCGGCCAGTGCCGCCCTCTCCCTAACAGGACAGTGTCTTGAAATAACCAATAGCCCTGGAAATTGACACCAACGACACGATTGCGTCTTCAGTCAGCCGATGTCCGGGCTTGATGAACATGCCCGCAATCTTCTCCGCCAGCCAAAACTTCAACCCCAAAAGAGCAGGAGGCAGCAGCCCGGGAAGCAGGCAACAAGCATGGGGACGCGGGCAATGAAGGAGTCCGGCAGACGGCCTGTTTCTCCCGTTAAGGCACAGATAATGCACGGGTACATATAGAAACGCCCTGGGAAGGCCGGGCAGCATCAGAATTCCTGCGCAATTCCCCATTCCTGGGGATCAAAAAAGACCAGACCGCCAACAATGAAAAAGACAGCAAGAACAAGGATAAACTGAACCGGGTTCCCCATAATATGCCGACTTGGCTCCGCGTCGTTTCCATGAAATTTTCCATCGCGCTTGCGCCATCAAATCTCTTTCATTCGTCTCTCAAGTGCGAATTTTCTTGCTGAACATGATCTTTCCGCGACATTGCTTTTTTATATCTGTGACGCAGGCACAGACCTGTGATGGTGACGGCCGCAGTGAAGGAGAGCACCCCTACCAAGACATAGGCGCCTGCATCTTCGAACATCAGGGTCGCACCCAACATTTCCTGAACAGAAGCGCCTCCTTGACCCCTTGTCATCCAAGAAAAGGCTTGAACGAGCGCAAACGAAAGGATCAGGCAGAGCGCACAGAGCGTTCTCAGAGATCTTTTTTCCCTCTTTTGACGCAATCTCCCCGCCCGTTGCCTGACCAGCCGGATCCGTTCTGCCGTGTCATACATGGACCACCTCCGTTTGCTGACTATTCCTTTTTTGAAAACCTTTCAAAAAGGCCGTCTACTTGTACAGGTACAAAAATGGAGAAAACTACGCACCACCGACGCAAAATTTTGCGAAATGATTGGCGGCAAAATAACCGCCCGAAAGCGGTTCTGGAAAAAGGGAAGCCACTATTTCCAGATCTGCGATTCTTCCGCGCCGCCTTCCTTTGCCACCTCGACAGGCGACGGCAGTTGCGTAGCCAGCTTGATCATCACTCCGGTCAGCAATAGACTAACCAGGGGCAGGGCATAGCCAATGTATTGTGTGATGCCGCCATGGGCAACCAGGAGATTGTAGGTCGCGTGGTAAGTAATGGAGGCTCCCAACAAGCCAGCGGTACCGGCAATTTTCAGCCAATTTCGTTGCCAGACGTAAACCAGCCCGTAGCAGATAATGGCGCCGCAGACGATATGCATGGCACCTGTTCCGAATCCGCGGATAAACAAATGGGCAAGATTCTCCGCGCCGCTTTGCGTCAGGTAAACAATATTTTCAAAGGTAGCGAAACTGACCGCAATGGTCAGTACCGAGCTCGGGATCCTCTCAGACTCAGGTTCAAAAACCAGAAGATAAAATAAGAGCGGCATAAGTTTCATGACTTCCTCTACCACTGGGGCAATCTGGGTCGAGGCATTCATCAAATCCGCCTGGTAGAGCTGGGCGAAGAAGCTATTGAGATAAGCGGAAAGAAGGCAGGCGCCCATGCCGGCAAAAGCGAAGAGGAAAAAACGGCAGCTCTTTTTCCCCATGAAAATCATAGCGACCAGAAGGGGAGCTGCAAGGCAGACGAAAATATTTTCAACATAAGTCATGCGGTTACCGCTTTTTTCATAGCCGGAACCAGGGCCAGCAGGGAAGCTGACAGCAGAAAGTCGAACCAGAAGTAGGGGTTGGACATGGTATCGCTGATCCAGAAACAGGAGGAGGTCCAAAGGCCAAATTCCAAGAATATAATCACGAGGACTGCACCGTGAAAATATTGCAGATTTCGGGCCTGACCGCTCTGCCTTCTGGCGAATACGAAACCGCGCATGGCAAAGAAGGCTACGGCCATGGTGAGACCGACCATTAAAAGGTTGGCAAAAATCTCACCACGACTCAGGTAAAGGATCAGCTGCGGAATGCAAAAAACCGGCACCAGGAGCAGGACTGGATGCCGGAACTTCTTCTCCTCCTCTGTAGCCAGAAGGTACGCCAAAGTCAGCAGAAATAGAAAGCTTGCATTCCAGGCCAATTCCGATACATAGAAGACTTGAGGCGAACTGTCAAATAAGAGAATGTAGAGAGTCCAGTGAAAGGTACCGAGCATGAAGCAGCCCAAAAAGCAGGCCAGCAGAAAAAAGGATTGCCGGCGCGTTCTGTAATAGAGGATACTGGCACCGATAAAAGCGATCAGTGTGGCAGCGGATTGCGTCAGATTGTCAAGCAGTTCGACCATTGCTGCCGCCCTGCTCTTTCTTATTCTTCATGCGGATCCGGTAGCAAAGAATCGTAATGACGACACCGAGGGCAAAAGCCAGGACTCCGATCAGGACATATCCCAAACGATTGTTGACATCAAAAACACTGGCAGTCGCTCCCGGATGGTTGTAATCAGCAGCTGGTGATCCTGCTTTCAAAGACGGAATTAAAAACGACAGGCCCGTAACGGCCAAAAGACCTGCAGCCAAAGCGGAGACACCGATCACAAGCCCGCGGCGTTTGCTTCTATTCACCTCAATTTCCTGAGCTCTCTGTCTGACCGCGGCCAGCCTTTCCTCAGTACTCCGCATGGACGACACCTTCCTCCTCCAAACGTTTGCGCAGGGATTTTTTCCCGCGGTAAACCAAATCCGCAATTTGCTTTTCGCTTTTTCCCATGATTACAGCAGCCTCAGCGTGATGCAATTGCTCAAAATATACCAGATAGAGTGCCTGACGGTAGTCCGGGTTCAATCGCTCCATGCAAAGGCTCAGAAGATCAGTGCGTTCATTCGCAATGGCCAGTTCGTCCGACCTGTCCCCGCTCTTGGGCTCGTACCCGATGTCGTCCAGACTCAGACAGTGGCGAAGCTTGTTCTGAGCCAGAAAACGCAGGGAAGCATGCCAGGCTGATTTATAGATATAGGCCTTAAAAGCACCCTCGCGGATACGGGGTTTTTTGACAGCAAGGTAAGCGAAAACGTCAATCATCAAATCTTCTGCATCATGAATGTCATGAATATAGCGGTGAATATATAAAGTCAGGCGCGTGCCATACCGCTCGATCAACTCACCTAAGCCATCTTCGCTGCCTTCCAGGTATTCGCGGTAGAGGGTTTCATCATCTCGCACTATCATGCCCCTTATCGGTTACATCAACCCTACTGCAATTTACCCTTATGTGGACATGAATTCAAGCAAAAGCAGGATCTGCCCGGCAGTTTGTACTCCAATCATCAATGCTCAGCCGCCTGAACCTCCCCGGATTCCCTGCCGGGTCTGACATCGTCTCACCGCACCAATGCAGAACGGGCAGCTGCTGCCGCCCGTTCCCGAAGCATCGACCAGTAATGATTCTTCCCTTATCTTTTCTTTCTTCCATAATGTCTGATCGCGATGTATCCCGCACCGAATACCGGTAGCAGAATACCCGCTATCACCAGCGCCGTGTACCCACCCCCTTTATGCGGCGGATCCGCTTCCGCTGATTCCTTGGAAGGACTGGAAGTTGTGCTTGTTTCCTCAACCCGGTCCGGACCCGCAGGCTCTGTCGTATCATCCGGGGCTGCCGGCTCTGTCGGACCGGTTGGATCTGTCGGGTCGCCCGGACCGGTTGGCTCTGTTGTACCGTCCGGGCCTGCCGGCTCCGTCGGAACGGTTGGATCCGTCGGGTTCCCCGGGCCGGACGGAACTTGCGGGACACCACTGCCGGCGGGTTCGACGTTCAGGCTGAAGGTCAGCGTCGCGTCCGGCCCCTGGCCATTCGCGGCCGTCAGTGTGGCAGCATATTTGCCTTGACGCAGGCCGGAAGCGATGTGAATTTCACCGGTCTGACTGTTCCAGGAAATTTTGGGGTCGCTGGCATGGAAACTGATCTCCGGAGCCGGAAGTCCTGCAATCGCATAGGTGCTTGTTTTTGTCTCCTCATAACCCTCGACCAGTGTCAAGGCGGTGTCACCCTTAATCGATGGCGGTCCCTGGACCGTCAAATGGAAGGTCAGCGCCGCGTCCGGCTCCAAACCATTCGAGGCTGTCAGCCTGGCAGTATAGTCGCCTTGACGCAGGCCGGAAGCGATGTGAATTTCACCGGTCTGATTGTCCCAGGTAATTCTCGGGTCGCTGGCATGGAAGCTGATCTCCGGAGCCGGAAGTCCTGCAATCGTATAGGCGCCTGTTTTTGTCTCCTCATAACCCTCGGTTAGTGTCAAGGCGGTGTCACCTTTAATCGATGGCGGCCCCTGGACCGTCAAATGGAAGGTCAGCGCCGCGTCCGGATCCAGGCCATTCGAGGCCGCCAGCCTGGCTGTATAGTCGCCTTGACCCAGGCCGGAGGCGATGTGAATTTCGCAGGCCTGACTGTCCCAGGTAATTTTCGGGTCGCTGGCGTGGAAGCTGATCTCCGGAGCCGGCAGTCCTGTAATCACATAGGCGCTTGTTTTTGTCTCCTCATATCCCTCAATCAGTGTCAAGGCGGTGTCACCCATGATGGATGGCGGTCCCTGGACCGTCAAATGGAAGGTCAGCGTCGCATCCGTGCTGAGACCGTTTGAAGCGGTCAGAGTGACCGTGTAATTGCCCTGGTTCAATCCGGGGGCGACCGTCATTGTCTGGTCCGTATCATTCCAGACGATCCTGCCGCCAAGGTTATCATCGATGGCAACATCAGGAAGCGGCGTACCGGTCAGTTGATAGGCTTCCGTCGAGACGGGATCGGTATAACCCTCTGTCAGCATCATGGCTGTGGGCCCCTCGATGCCCGGCAAAGCCGATTTGTAAGTCGCCTCGACTTCGACCGTTTCTCTTGCCATGGTGAAGGCTGTCGGAGTCGTAAATGCATCATCAAGCGTCACATTGCCCCGGGTTACAAACCACTTGTCAAAGACCATATCCTGGGGAGCCTCGTTGGCCGTGATCGTGACCCTTTCCCCGTTTTTATAAATGTTGCTATTGCCAGAGGAACCGTTTTTCACGATAACAAAAGATTTGATGGGGACCACCAATTCATCATAATGGGTCGGATCGACAACCGAGGTGGCTCTTATGGTAATTTCGTCCGCTGTTTCATCAAGTCCCACACCGAAATGACCCTCAGGCGAAACATGGGTGTCCTGGCTTGTGGCTCCGGTCACCGACCAGGTGACATCCTGGGAGACATTGGGAGCGCCTTCCACCACTGCGGAAACGCCATTGTAGGTACGCTGCCCTCTTATTCCTGTGCCGAGCGGCACCGTCATACTTACACTGTTCACGCCTGACCACCAGACGGCGTAAAAGGTGGTATCTGCCGTGGTGTAGTAGGAAGTTCCAGGTTGGTAAAGTTTGCCGGAACCGTCCTGGTTAAGAGACCAGCCCTTGAAGAAGGTCTAGCCTTCGGGGCCGGTAAAGGTGCAGGTCCACATGTAATGCATATTAGTTGTTCTAGATACAAACCCGAATCCCACGGCGCCGGTGCCATTGTTGGCCACGTAGGTCATGACGTAGGGGGAAAGCACCATGCTGGCGAAGATTTCAATGGGGCCTGTGATGGCTGCCTTGTCGATTGTAAGCAAGCCTGTATCGCCGTTGAATGAGTATTGACCCTGACTAATCTTCTGGCCACCGATTTGGATCTTTTCTATTGTGCATGGATACTCGTAAGTGGCAGGCGGCTTCAGTGTCACCTGGTAATCCGAAGACGAGGTGGCGACAGACGAACCTTCGTGTTCAGCGCCATAGACGGCCACCGGATATTCCCCGGAATTAACCTGGACCCATTGGGCGTAAGCCGTCCTTGTAGAACTCATTGTCCGACTAAAATCAAAGACCCCCGAGTCTGCCCCCGGCCCTTTTGTCCATCCTGTAAAGGCGTAATTTGCGTTTGCTGCCTCCGGCAAAGAAGGAATGGATGGACAATTTGCTGACCGCACGACCTGCGTCCCAGGCGCGCTGGCCGTTGTAAAAATCTGCCCGTTGGAGTTAAAGTTCATGGAGTAATAATAGAAAAAGTACTTTGAGCTTGAACCCTTTCTGCCAACTGTCTGGTTGGGGAGGATTAACTCATCGTTTACCATCATGTCGTAATTGCCTTCCGGGAGCTGGACAGAATAAAGGCCTGGATCTCCTTCAGTCAAAATATGGGTCGTGCCGGCAGTCGTATCCTTTGCCAAGGCCGTCACGCCGCTATAGGGCTGCCCGTCCAAAGCCAGCTGAAGAGCTCTGGTTTCCCAGGGGAACCACAAGGCGGAGAGGGTCATATCCTCGTTGACGTTATTTGAAAAATCCCATCTGGTCACAAAATAATTCCGGATATAGGTCCAGTATCCAAAATAGAACTTCTCTTCTGCCAGCGGAACAGGCTCTACAGGCTCTACAGCCGGTGTACCCTTCGGAATGGTCTGATCCACAGGGGCGCCTGTTCCGTGACCTTTCATGTCAAAGGACACGGTGACCATTTCCCCATCCGCTATGGCTAAAACCGGCACC